>PDWJ01002056.1_pt1 | contig 22436 bp, 19 predicted proteins | sample 1430881 | NCBI WGS metagenome assembly PDWJ01 (sample SAMN01162460, study PRJNA174530) | Oral metagenome, whole genome shotgun sequencing project. | biome: Marine environment; feature: Marine mammal; material: Swab sample of the gingival sulcus; isolation source: swab sample of gingival sulcus... | reverse complement strand
CGTCGGTTGCTTGCTACCAGCAGGCGCCCTCCTCGCTCCTACGCTGTGATTCCGCATCCTTCGCGCAGCTCGGTCCGGTAAGCTGATCAGCGCTCTAGAAAGTGGCCGGCCGTGCTATGCCCGGCGACGGGAGGCATTTGTAGGGACGCTCTTAGAGAGCTGATGCACGATATCACGTGCTCGCACGGCGGTGTATTGAGAGACGAAGGCCACGCGGTCACGCCATCGATCCATCAGAGGCAGCCAGAGCGCCAACTGCGGCAGTCGGATGTTGCGCCGGTCGAAGAGGGTCCTGGGCGTGTCCGAGGGTAGCAGCGCGCAGAGGTAGCGTTGGGTCGGGCGCGGAGGGGCGAGTCGCTCAAGCCAGAAGCGTGGGATGAGCTGCTCCTGCAGGATGGACTGCGCACGCAGTAGGACAATCCATAGGGCGGTAGCACAGCCCCAAGCCCGAGCACGCTCGACGACAGCCTCCCAGTCTGGGTCGCTGTTCGCGAGCGCGTGGATGTCCAGATACCAGATGAAGCGGTGCGGATAGTTGCTGCGGCTGAGGTGGTAGGCGGTAAAGACCAGCTCGTCGTTGATGTCGAGCTGCCTACGGTGCTCGCTGTCTGGGGTGGCGCGCTGCCAGACGCTCCGATAGTCGATGTCCAGCCGTGAGAACTGCTCGATGCGGTAGTGGACCTCGACCAAAAACGTGCTCTCCCCCAGCTGCACATTCAGTCCGACGTCCTTCTGAGCTCGGCGCCACGGTCCCTCTGGGATCGTCTCGACCAACGAGAAGCCGGGAAGCCGCAGCAGCGACTGCACGGCGGGCTCCAGGTCGTCTTCACGCACCAACAGATCAATATCGCACATCGTACGTGCTTGCGGAGGCGAGTAGAAACGCTCGGCGAGGGTCAGCCCCTTCAGCGGTGCGTGTTCCACGCCGAGGTCGCTCCAGGCGGCGCGGATCTGGCGGTAGATCGCTTGATGCGCCAGATGCTGCGCGGTGGCCTGAAGAAGTGTGGGTTTCAGCTCTTTGTGAGCCTCCGTCCCGACGGCATGGCTCGCGAGCAGCGGTGCGACACCCCAGCGTCTCGCGGCGTGAGCAAGCTCAGACCAGGTGACCCTCGGAGACGCGAGGCGCGCCGGACGAAGACAGCGAAACAACTCGCGCTCGGCGAGCGTGGGTAGGAGAGACGACATCTGAAAGGAGCAAGTGTTTGGCGTCAGCAGAGCGCCTGTAGGCCGTCGCGGTCTGTGACGATCACCTTGCGGCCGTCGGTCGCGATCAGCTTGTTTCGCTTGAACTGCGAGAGCGTCAGGCTGACCGTCTCCCGCGTCGAGCCGATCAAGTTCGCCATCTCCTGGTGCGTGATCTTCACCGCGACCAGCGTGCCGCGGTCATCGTCGACGCCGTAGTTCTCGCAGAGGTCGAGGAGCAGCTCAGCGAGCTTCGCGTTGACGTCTTTGAAGACCAGGTCTTCCATCTTCCGCTCGACCTCACGCCGACGCTCGCACATCACCTGGGTCATCGCGTAGGCAAGCCCCAGGTGGACCTGGAGCAGCTTCTCGAAGCGCTCCCGTGGCACTTGCGTGACGAGCGCGTTCTCCATCGCCTCCGCCATCTCCTCACGGTGCCGTCCGTCGACGATACAGAGCTCACCGAAGACCTCACCAGGGCCGCGGTAAGCGATGGTCAGCTCCTTACCGTCTGGCGTGACGCGCGAGATCTTGACCCGGCCTCCGTTGACGAAGAACACCGAGTCGCCGGGATCGCCAGGCATATAGATCACACGACGCCGTCGCGCCTCCTCGAGGCCCACCTCTTCGGCGAGCGTCTTCAGCTCGTCAGCCGAGAGCTGAGCGAGGAGCGGGACCTTCTTGAGATACCAGAGTGCTCTGCGGTCTTCCTGCACTTGGGCCTCGACTTCAACACAACGACACTAGTGTAGTTAACACTACATTAACAAGACCGCCAGCGCGAGGCTAACTGGCATCCGAGCTGACAGCCAAAGCGACGAGTTCATCCAATGAAGGAAGGTCATTGGGAGCGCTCAGGCGCGAAACGCGAACCCGGCGACATAGGCTAGCGCACTGACGAAAGGCAGCACGCTGCTCATGCCACGCGAGTCCTTCCGCGCCGTAGACATGTGTCGCCAGCTTGACCGTGGCTTCGGTCTCTGGCAGCGGGGAGAGCGCAAGCGGTCCACGCTCGAGGATCAGCACACTTCCCAGCTCAACGGGCTCGGAGAGGTGGTTTGGGAGCCGAACGAAGCGCTTGGTGGAGTTTGGGTGAACCGGCGGGTAGTTCGTCGCTTGCCCAAGTCCGAGGTGCTTCATCGCTCGAGGCCACAGCTTTAGGAACGGCAGCCCAGGGAGCGCCACGGCATCTCGGGATGGACCAAGCAAGACCGGCAGGAGGTCGTCGGTAAGCACGGGGTGTGCGGCGACGCCGGCAGCTCCAGCTAGCGTCGACTTGCCAGCTCCTCGTTGGGCGACGACCGCAACAGCGCGTTGCTTGCCAACGAACGCAGAGGCGTGAAGCACAAGCAATGTTCGCTGTCGAAGAGCTCGTGCTACAGCTTGCCCCAGCGCGATGAGAGTCACCTCATGAAGGCACTCGCTAATAGGGTAGCAGAGGATCAGGCGCCCATCCGCGACAGCGAACGTTGCCGGTGGCGTCGTGAACACGTTGTTGTGTGCGATGGCCCCGTGACTCAAGAGAGAGCGGGCAAGCTCGGGCCGTGCTCTCAGCTCAGATTGCGCTGCTTGCCCGCGTGCGTCCAGCAGCTGGACGTCGGATGCGACATCGGTCTCTGCGGCCGCCAGGGGCGGCGACAGAAGCAGATCACTCTCGAAGACCGCTCCAAACGCACGGAAGCGCAAGGCAGCCGCTAGCTCGTCGGCGCTGAGAACTCGTCTGGCAGGCCAGACCCCGGACCCTGTTGAATCAGGGTCTTGGCGTCGCCGTAGGACCTGAGCTCAGGCTTGGCATAGGGCTTTTTCTCTTCAGTTTTCTGGACTTCGCTCTTGTTCGATTTCATCGTTTTCGTCCCTCAGAACCGATTGCGTGCGGCCCAAAGCGCCACTGAGCATGCTCTCAGCATCTCCATCCATTGCCGAGCGCCTAAAGAGCGCTGACGCCTCCAATCATGTTCCAGTCTCTTCACATCCGCCAGTTGGGATAGCAGAGCGGGCGGACTCTCGAGAACCTTCTCGATCTCGCCGCCGTGATGCTGAGCGATCCGTGCGCGTGCTTGTTTGGCAAAAGAGGCCTTGTCGCGGCGCCAAGCAATCGCCTTTGGAAGCCTCTTTGCGACCACTCGTCGAACGGCGTATCGGTTGTAGCCATTGTGCAGCCGGAGATCCATGGGGGCGGCGAACGCGGTCTCAACGAGATCGACATCGAAGAAGGGATGGCGCGCAGCGATGCCGAAGTGGCGGCCGATACAGTGCAAGCGCTCCATCGAGAGTTCTTGAAAGGGATGCGTGACGATTGCGATGTGATCCATGCGAGGGACTAGATCCCAGGTCATCGCCACCTGTTGCCAGCGTGTCTGCAGGTAACTGTCGTTCAAGACGAGACGCTTTGCGCGCTCAGCACGCAATCGTTGGACTCTCGCGGGCAACAGGGCTGACACCGCGAACGGACGCAACGCCCACAGCCACGACGTACCGCGTTCGGACGCCCACATTTTCATCTCGCGGTAGGATGACAGCATCCGGAAGCTGCGCAGCAAATGCGGGATGCGCTCGTACCCATGAGAAATGACAGTGTCGCCGTCATGGCCATCGACGACCACTCGTAGGCCATCGGCCCTCATCTGCCGATACACATGGGCTCTGATGTGCAGATTCGGTCTGCAGATGGGTTCGGCGGTCTGAGCCTCAAGATCAGGCACGGTCTCCCAGGGGGCCCAGGTTGTCGAGTTAAGGATCACTCCATCCAGCGATAGGGCGCGGCGCGTCAGCTGGATGTGCTCGGTTTCATCGCATTCCTCTGCTGCAGGGAAACCAACTGAGTAAGCTCGCAACACCCCCGGTGGCGCAAGGGCTGCCACGGTCGAAGAGTCTAGGCCCCCGCTGAGCATTAGCGCGGTGTGCCCTGACCCGACGGCTCGCGTCACAGCGCAGTGCAGCCTGTAGGAGAGTTCCTCGAGGTAGTCGTGAGCCGGGATGTCTCGATGTCGCTGGGGCCAATAGGTGCGCGCATTTATCCGACCTCGAGTCACAGCGACAGACGAGGCAGCGGGCACTCGATGAACGCCCTCGTAAAAGGTCCGGGAGCGCTGGTGATGACCCAGCACAAAGGCCGCCGCGAACTCGATAGCGAGTGCTGGACGATGCTCAAGCTGCGCCAGAAGTGCTGGTAGTGACGACGAGAAGCACGTCTGATTGGGTGCATGAGTGTAGTAGATGGGGCGTGCACCAAAGTGGTCCCGTACGAGCCAGAGCCTACGCGATGGCTCATGATAGATAGCAATCGCGAACTGACCGCGAAGCTTGGTGGGAAAGCTCTCCCCCCAACGTTCATGTGCCGTGGCGATTAGGTCAAGTGCCCGAGTCGCCTTGTTGACACCTAGCGTCTGACGCAGCGAAGGTTCATTCGTCAGGTGACACTCACCGCAGACAATCAAGCCATTTTTGCAGATGACGTCACACGTCTCATCCGGAGCGCAGATGGTTGTCCGTGTTGAGAATCGATACCCGTCGCCGCTGATAGAGCGCCAGCCCTGAAGAGGATCACGCAGACGTGTGGAGCATGGACTAATCGTGCCGAGGAACATCTCGAGATACCAGACCCGCATCGAGCAAGCTTTGCAGTAGCTCAGTGACGTCCTGCTTGCACGTCTCCCGATCAATGGCGTATTCGGCGGCGATGTGGTCTAGAATGGCTTGTTCCGTCTGCCCTCCTTCGAGTTGGCGCCAGATTGCGGTCCCAACCTCGTTCAACCCGAAGTAGGTTCCGCTCTGACAGTCAAACAGGACAGCCTCGTCTCCGAGCATCTCGAACGCAACTGTTGGGGAGATGCAGAACATCGCTTGGTTGCCTAGTTGTGGACCAGCACACGTCCCGTTGAAGACGAGAACTGATAATCCGTTATGATGAAGTCAGCGTAGGTGTCGCCGTTTGTGTCTGCAATCAGGAGGGAGATGAAGCTATTGAACTGAGTTGCATTTGCGCGCATCAGGGTGGTCTTTGCTGAGTTTACACCTTGGGGTGCGATGCCAGTGAGGGCGCCAGCCTTGCCGTGAAAGAGCTTACCGACGCCCGACATCGTGGTGCCATCCTGCTTTAGCCCGATGAGCATGTCTGCGTAGGTATCCTTATCCAGATCTGCCCCGTCACCGCTAACCCGAATGCTGCTAGCCACAACGATGCCAAACTCGTCGTTTTCGGCGCCCGCTCGATCGTTTTCGATCACGGCTGCTGCGTCGGTCACAGTGGCCGGGATGGTGGGTTGCAGGTTGAAGATATAGACGGCGCCAGCGTTGGTGCGGCCGTTGACCGTGATTTCGTTATCAGAGACAGCGAACTCTCGAACGCCGTCCTTGTTGAGGTCTCCTACGCCAGCCACGGATCGGCCGAAAGAGAGGTTCGAGCTACCGCCATTGATACGAACGGTTCGAGCATTGGTCGTGGTCACATCTATTGTGCCCGTACCGGTCGTGCTGCCCTTGATGACATAGACCGCACCTCGCTTCTGTGCAGCGATCCGGGTGTTGCGGGCTCCGATCAGGAGCTCGTCCGTGGTATCTGCGTCCAGCCGGCCTCCATTGCCGAGAGGCAAGCCGAAGAGGTCAGCAGCGCCGCTCGTTCCCGCCTGAATCGTCACATCAGCCGCGGTGGGCATCTCACGGATGGTAGGGCTCACGCCCGGGCCCATCAGCGTTACGGTCTCACCGAAGTCGACATAGACGCGGGACGTTCCACCGAACACGATGTTCGTCATCGCAAGGTCAGCCCTGCCGTCGCCGTTCATGTCCAAGCCCGCGAGCGCCAAGCCGAGCAATTCACCGGTGGTGCCTGCTGGACGGCGATAGATCAGCTCGGCGCCCTTGTTCATCTCGACGTCGGACCGATCCTGCCAGACTGGGCGGCCTAGATAGAGGTAGACACTGCCGCCATTGCCGACTGCATACACGGCAAGATCGTCGCAACCTTGCGCGTCGCCGTCGAAATTCAGCGCGGCCAAGCCAATGCCGAAGCCAGCGTTGGCGATTGTGCCCGAAAGGCGCTTTGACGGCATGGTCGGGAAGCCTGCTCCTCCAGAGAAAAAGAGCAATACCTCGCCCTTTTTGTTGTTTGCTGCGTTGAGGCCTACCGCGATGTCAACGAGCCCATCGCAGTTGAAGTCTCCAGCGACGACCGGAAAGCCGAAGGCTAATCCAGTCGCTGAACCCAAGAGCTCTTGCACCTGATACTCGAACTTCACCTGAGGCGTCACGTTCGACACGTCTGACACGTTGCCGAGTACGTCGCGCGCGCGCACGGCGCAGCTGTAGGCGTTCGGAATGCTCAGCCCGCTGACATCGACCGCTTGGTTGTTCGGCAGTGGGAATGCCGGGATGCCGTCGAGCTTGATGTAGCCGGCGTTGTCGAAGTCGTTGGGATCGACGGCGGCGTTGGGGGCGCAGCGGATGTCGTATTGTTCGACACCGCTGGGCGCCGTACCGGGATCGTTCGGCTGTGGCCACGTGCAGCTGAGGATGCCCTTGCGGTGGTTGCTGACCGTGGTATCGACGCTGCATGTCAGGTTGGCGGGGGCGTCGGGTTTGAGCGTGTCGAGAGTGAACTTGCTGATGCTGCTCTTGCCGAGGTTGCTCGTCGCCACATCTTCACAATCGACTTGCACGTTGTAGACACCGTCACCGTCTTTCAGCTCGACAAGGAAGGTGGCCTGGCCGTTGCTCACGGTCTTGGAGGGGGGGGAGTACTGGCCAAGCGCGCCACCTACGCGCTCCAAGGTGGGGCTGATGGTCACCTGTTTGCCGTTGGTGGTGGTGACGTTGATCTCGATCCAGAAGCCCGGCTGACCCGTAGACGCGTTCTGTGCTGGTCCGAGGCCGAAGCCGCTGCTGATGCTCTGCAGATTGGGAATGCTCGCCACGCAGCTTGGCGCCTCTGTGTCGACGCTGAACGTTAGTGTTGGCGAGGTGAGGTCCGTCGATGTGCATGCGGCCGTGAGCTTTGCACCACCTGAGGTGGTCTTCTCGACGTTCGCCGCGAGCTCGATTGTGGACGTTGCACCTGGTGTGATGGTCAGCGCCTGCTTGACGTAGCTGACCTTGCCCCCAGCGGGCACGGTCAGCGGCCCGAGGCTCGCCCCGCCAACGTATGTCGCTTCGACGATGCCGCCCACGGCGTTGGTGGTCTGGAGCTCGATCGTCTTGTTGTACTGACCGTTGCTCATGACCTCGTCGTCGGCCGCCGTCAGGGTGGCACCTTCACCAGGTGCGGTGAAGTTGCACTTTGGGGTGGCGGCAAGACTGACAAAGACCGACGTTGCCGCCGCACAGCCGGTTGCGGTGGCGTCAAACTGCAACGTCGCGGCCTTGGTGTCGTCGACGGTGATCGTGAACTCGGCGAGGCCGCTGGCGTTGGTCGTCGCGGTGTCGCTGGCGCCTGCGACGGTTAGCTTGACGGTCTTGCCCGCGGCGACAGCGCCGGCGAAGACCGCGACCTTCAGCTGCAGACCTGCCGTGTTCGCGTCCTGGTCGTCCAAGATCGTGACCTCGGTGGGCGGGTCTTGGTTGTTGATCTTGAAGATCGACAGGGCACATGTGTCGGCATCTGGGAGCTCTCCAATGTCTGGTACGCTGTCGTCTTTCAAGCCATCCGGGACGCTGACGTCGTCGATGTCAGGGCTGGTCTCGCGGATGAACTGATCCATTGCGTCGGGTCCGGAGTCGGCGGGCGGCTCGGTGTCGTCGCTGCAAGCGATCGCGACGAAGGAGAACGCGAAGGCGAAGATAAGTGCAGGGATATTCCCCCGAGTCATAGCTCCTCCAAGGGTTGACTGGGTGCTCGAAGGGCCGGCGTCCCCACCAGCTCTTGGATGCCCGATTTTGAAAAGACTGCCATAAATCGACGCGTTGCAACAGGCCTTCGGTGACGCAGCTCACGCTTTTCCTGGTGCACCTTGGTTGAATGACGAGCGATGGGTGTTCATTCCCATCTTTCATCAACGCAGCGTTGTTCTGCCGCTAGAGCGCTGATCAGCGTACCGGACCGAGCGGCGCGAAGGATGCGGAATCAAGGCGTAGGAGCGAGGAGGGCGCCTGCTGGTAGCACGCAACCGCCGAGCGACAGCCGCTGTGATGTCGCAGACCAGCGCGGCGACGGGAGGTGAGTTGGTCAGCGCTCTAGAAAGAAAGCGGCCGGGCTGTGTCCGGCGACGGGAGGAATGGGTAGGGGGCTCTCAGCTCTTCGCCGCCTTCACCTTCTCGGTGAACTCGTCGAGGGTGTCTTCCCACTTCGCGACCAGACCGTAGTCGGCGACCTCGAAGATCGGCGCCTCTTCGTCCTTGTTGATGGCGACGATCACCTTCGAGCTCTTCATGCCGGCGAGGTGCTGGATCGCGCCGCTGACGCCCACGGCGACATAGAGATCGGGGGCGACGACCTTGCCGGTCTGGCCGACCTGCAGGTCGTTGGCGACCATGCCCGCGTCACAGGCCGCGCGGGTCGCGCCCATGGCTCCGCCGAACGCGTCGGCCAATGCCTCGACATGTCTAAAGTTTTCGCCGGACTTCATGCCGCGTCCGCCAGAGATGACGACGTTGGCCTCGGCCAGGTCGGGGCGATCGCTCTTGACGATCTCCACACCCTCGACCTCGGCGTCGTAGGTCTCGAAGTCGCCACCATCGGCCTCCTCGATCGGTGCGGCGGCGTCGCCGGGCTCGGCGGCGTCCCACTCGGTCTGGCGGCAGCTGGCGACGACGAGCTCGGTCAGCACCTCGACGGCGGCGATCGCGTTGCCGGCGACCATTGGCCGCTGGAACGTCTTCGCCGACTCGACAGCGGCGACGTCGCTGGCCATGCCGCAGTCGAGGAGCGCGGCGACTCGCGGCAGCAGGTCTTTACCGAAGGTCGTCGAGGTGGCGACGACATGGCTGACGTCGTTGTCGCCGACCACCGTCTTGACCACCGTCGCATACGTCTCGGCCATATAGGCGGCGAGGTCTTCATCGTCGCTCTTGAGCACCTTGGCGACGCCGGTTTTGGCGAGCGCCTCGGCGGCACCACCGACGTTATGGCCGATCACCAGACCGATCACATCACCGCCGGCGTGCTCGGCCACCTTCTTGGCAAAGGTCACGGCGTTGTAGCTGGCGGACTTCAGCTCGCCATCGAGCTGCTCACCAACGATCAGAACGTTGCCCATCTGTATCTCCTCACTGTCGCGCGGCGCTGACTCTCGAGCGGCTCGGCGCGACACCAGTCGCTGTTTTCGGATCGCTACTCAGGCTGACTAGAGGACCTTCGCCTCATCGCGAAGCTTCTCGATCAGCTGGTCCACCGTCTCAACCTTGATGCCGGCAGCACGCGACGGCGGGGCCTCGAGCTGGTGCACCTTTATCCGCGCCGTGGCGTCGACGCCAAGCGTGGCCGCTGTCGTCTCCTCGAGCGGCTTCTTTTTGGCCTTCATGATGCCCTTCAGCGAGGCGTAGCGTGGGCCCTCGGCGTAGGCGTCACCACCCTGCTCTCCATGCTTGACCGACTCGGGGAGCACGATGCGCAGGTCGACGGAGACCACCGAGGGCAGCGGCACGCGCTTCTTCTCCATACCGCCATCGATCTCGCGGCCGACCAGCATGTTGCCGTCGCCGGCCTCGAGGGTCGCGGCGAAGCAGGCCTGCGGGAGGTTCAGGTAGCCGGCGACCAGCTGCGGTACCTGGTTGTTGTCGCCGTCGACGGTCTGCTTGCCCATCAGCAGCAGATCGGGCGACTCCTTCTCGTAGACGGCCTTGACGATCCGCGCGACCACCTCGCTGTCGAGCTCGTCGTCGTTGCCTTCGACCAGGATAGCCCGGTCGGCACCCATCGCGAGGCAGCTGCGCAGCTGCTGCGTCATGTCCTTGGGGCCGATGCCGAGGACGATGACCTCGCCCAGCCGGTCGGCGGCGCCAGGGGCCTTCTCGGTGAGGCGCAGCGCGGCCTCGACGGCGTACTCGTCGAAGGGATTGACGACGAAGTTCATCCCCGAGAGGTCGAGGGCTGCATCCTTGATCTTGACCTTTTGCTCTGGATCAGGGACGCGTTTGACAGTGACCAGAATCTTCACGGAGGCCTCCTGTGGGTACAGATTAAACCCGCTTGGAACTACCCAACCCCTTGCCCAGCGTCTGCACCTTCTGCCTGGGCAGCAACGTTAGCCTGGGGAATGTAGCCTGGGGAATGTGGTTTGCGCTTCCTAACACGACGCGTAGCTCCAAATCAATGGCGTCGAGCACTCCCGGCGACGCGTTGCAGCATGGTTTCGGCATGCCCGCGGCGTGCCCCTGGGCGGTCCCACCCTCCACCACACATCCACCTATCCTACCTGACCCAAATGGGTCAACCCCGACACACTCGGGTCGAGCGCTCGCTGCGCCATGCCGTCTCTCGCTGCATCGCCGCACGATCGACCCTGCGGTGCCTACGGAGGGAGTCACGCTGCGGTATCGGCGCGACGTGAGAATTGCCAATCGAGCCTCGGCACGGTAGGCAGAGGATCGCGCGGAGGGCGTTCAGATGAGAACTCTTGCACGATCCTGCAGCCGACGAGTCTTCGGGCGCTCAGCCGTTCGGATCGGTTTCGCCTCACTGCTCGACGTCGTGGGGAGCTGTGGCCTCTTCGTGGCGGTCGCGACCCTGATGGCGTGCCCGAGCGGCGGTCGCCCTGGCCCCACCGTACCACCGCTTGGCGCGGGGGGGGAGCAGCGCGCCACCGCGCTGCTCGCGGCGTCGGGTGTCAAGGACGCTTCCCTCGAGAGCTCTCAGCGTGCGCGTTTGGTGGCCCTCGCCAACCAGAACCGCTGCCCCTGCGAGGGCGAAAAGGCCTCGCTCGCCGAGTGCGCGCCCTCGAAGCGCTGCGTGCGCGCCCCCTTCGCCCTGCGCGCGATCATCCGCGGCCTCCAGCGCAAGCTGCCCGATGGCGCGATCACCGCCCAGCTGCTGGAGCGCTTCGGTCCGCGAGAACCAGAGGCGATCGACCTGCTCCTTGCTCATTGCCGCGGCTCGAAGCGCGCCCCCGTGACCCTCGTGGTCTTCTCCGACTTTCAATGCCCCTACTGTAGCCTCGCGCGCAAGCTGCTGACCGCGCTGGAGCGCGAGTACGGCGACAAGCAGCTGCGCACCTGCTTTCTCAACTTTGTCGTCCACAAGGGCGCGCGGATGGCGGCCCGGGCGGGCATCGCGGCGCAGCTGCAAGGCAAGTTCTGGCCCTACCACGACAAGCTCTTCAGCAACATGCGAGCCCAGAGCCGCGGCGATCTCCTCGCCTACGCACGCGATCTGAAGCTCGACACCAAGCGCTTCGCGCGCGATCTCGACGGGGACCAGGTCAAGATCCGTCTGCTGCGCCATGAGACGATCGCGAGCAAGCTCAGGCTCCAAGCGACGCCGAGCTTCTTCATCAATGGGCGACCCATGGTCGGTCCAAAGTCGCGCGACACCTTCCGCGATTGGATCGACGAGGCGCTCGCGATTCACGCGGCGAAGGGAATTCACGCGGCGAAGGCCAACGCGAGCAAGCCGGCCGCGACGAAGCCAGCGACGCCGCCGCCGGCCCAATAGCCCAAGAGCGCTCGGTCTATCCGCGACGGCGGGAGAGGGCGCTCAGCCCCCTTGAGCTTTCAGGGCTTCGGCCTGGAAGTGAGCGCGGAGGGCATCGACGACGTCCTGAAACTCGCCATCGAGGACGCCCGGTAGGTTGTGCCGGGTGAAGCCGATGCGGTGGTCGGTCAGACGGTCTTGCGGGAAATTGTAGGTGCGGACCTTCTCGGAGCGCGCGGCGCTGCCGATCTGCGAGCGTCGCTCATCGGCGCGCTCGGCGTTGAGCCGCTCTTGCTCCTGCTCGTAGAGCCGGTTGCGCAGCACGCGCATCGCCTTGGCTTTGTTCTTGTGCTGCGACTTCTCGTCTTGGCAGATCACCACCAGGTTGCTCGGCAGGTGGGTGATCCGCACCGCGCTGTCGGTGGTGTTGACGCTCTGTCCACCTGGGCCGCCGGCGCGCATCACGTCGATCTTTAGATCTTTGTCCTCGATCTTGATGTCGACGTCTTCGGCCTCGGGCATCACCGCGACCGTGGCGGTGGAGGTGTGGATCCGGCCTTGCGACTCCGTCGACGGCACCCGTTGCACGCGGTGAACGCCGCTCTCGAACTTCAGCGCGCTGTAGACCTTGTCGCCGGAGATTGCCAACACAGCCTCTTTGATGCCACCGGAGCTCGACTCGCTCTGGTTCAGCACCTCGATCTTCCAGCCGCGGCGTTCCGCGATCCGCGTATACATCCGCAGCAGGTCGGCGGCAAACAAGCTCGCCTCCTCGCCGCCGGTGCCCCCGCGCAGCTCGAGCATCACGTTCTTGTCGTCGTTGGGATCCTTCGGCAGCAGCAAGACCTTGATCTGCGCTTCGATCTCGGGCAGCCGCGCCTGGTCGTCGGCGAGCTCTTCCTTGGCCAGATCCTTCAGCTCTGGATCGGCGAGCAGCGCCTTGTTCTCCTCGATGCGCTCGGTGACCTCGCGGTACTCGCGGTAGGCCGTCACGACACCTTCGAGGTCGGAGCGCTCTTTGGAGAGCTGCTGGTACCTGTCGCGGTTGTTGATGACCTCGGGCTCACAGAGCAAGCTGCCGAGCTCTTCGTAGCGCTGCTCGACGCCGCTGAGCTTCTCGAACATGGTGGCCTCCTCCGGCGGGCGTGCCGCCGAGACATAATCCTGCGTCTGCGGTGAGGGTTCAGAGGGCGCAAAGCCTCGGCAACAGAGCCGACGCGGCTCCGCTCGAGAGGAGGGGAGAGGCTAAGAGAAGCCGTAGCTGGTCAAGGTCTGGCTTCAGCTGGCCTTGACCTGGCGACCATACTTCTTGTTGAAGCGCTCGATGCGACCCGCGGAGTCGAGCAGCTTCTGCTTGCCGGTGTAGAACGGGTGGCAAGCGGCGCAGATGTCGACCTTGAACGAGCCGTTATGCGAGTAAGTCTCGACGATATTGCCGCAGGCGCACTCGATGGTGGCCGGCTTGTACGCGGGGTGGATTCCCTTTTTCATCGCTTCTCTCCTTGGAGCACTCTCGCGAGCGCTCGCAGGTTTCGGCACCTAGACAGGCGCGCCGGGACTTCTAGCGTGTGGCCCGCTCGCCGTCAAGACAACCCGCAGGCCGGCCCTCGCCTGATTCACTGGACCCGGGGGCAGCCGCCGATCTCCAAGATCAGGTACTCGAGCACGCGCTCCTGCGGCAGCAGGGTGCTCTCCTTGCCATGGGTGTGATAGCTCGAAAAGACGATCCGGCCGCAGCCGGTCTTGTCGGCGTCGACAAAGTCCCAGCTGGTGGTCAGAGGTCGTGGGGTGTCGGGGGTCACCCCGATGCCGCTGACCCGGCCCTGGACCCAGACCTTGGCCTCCGGGATCGTGCTCTTCTGCACGGCCCACGCGGTCTCGAAGCCGACGATCTGCACCAGGCCGCTGGGCAGCAGGGCGCCGATCTCGGGCAACGCCAGCCACGTTTTCAGGTGGCTGTCGAGCACGTCACCCTCGACGACGAGGTCCTCTTTGCCGACCTCGGCCGCGTTAGGCTTCTCCGGTGTGGTGAGCGGCTCGCCGTCGTGCTGACCTTGGAAGTCGATGAACTCCGGGAACGCTTGTTCAACGAAATCATAAGAATAATCGGTGACGAAGAGCCGGCCGCCCTGCTTGACGTAGTCGCGGAGGTTGTTGCGCGAGGGGCCGGGCTGGGTCACAAGGCCCTCGAATCTGGTGCCGCAGTTGATGAAGAGCATGTGGTGCTGCTTGAGCAACGCGCCGTTTTGCAAGAGCGCCTGAACGCTCTCTGGGCCCGTCGCCAGGTCACGGCCGTTGAAGATGGTCTTCTCTTCGACGCCCAGCTTGTCGAGCACCTTCTCGAGGTGATCCCAGGCGCCGCTGACCACGGCGATCTTGGGGATCGTATCGTAGCGACCGTATTGCGTGGTCTTGCCAGGCAGGCGTGACTGCTCCGCGGTCAGCGCGAGCTTGCCGCAGGGCGTGACGCTGACCTCGATCACGCGGCGAAAGTAGCCTTTTTGGATCGAGAGCAAGAAGGGCTTGCCGTCGTTCGGGACGCCCTCGAGGGTGAACGAGCCGTCGGCGTTGGAGTACGTCTGGGCTTTGAACTTGCCCGGCACCGAGCAGCTCATACAGCGCACCTGTGGCGGCAACGAGGCCAGCGCGATGGGTACGCCGATCGAGGCCCCGGCGACAGGATCGACGCCGTTGGGCGCGTAGACCTTGCCGGTGATCGTCGGCGGCGCGTCGGGGGCGCAGGGGTTGATGTAGAGGTCGGGCGAGGGCGGCCGGTCAGCGGGCGGGGCGAGATCCGTCGGCCCAGCGTCGATGAAGGTGCCCTCCTCTTCGTCGCAAGCGGCGATCGCGAAACAGACGAAGAGAGCCGAGACGATTGAAGTAAGCTTGAGAGCATCCCGACGGGAGGCGTTGGGAGGGGTGCTCTTGAGAAGACGCGTCGTGTTCACCCTTCAAGGGTGCCCGAGCGCTCGATTCCGCACAAGAGGCAAGCAGCGGCGGGTTGGCTCCGCCGCGAACGGTCGCCGGCTACCCCGACATGCTATCGAGGAACTCCTGATTGCTGGTCGTCTTGGCGATCTTGTCTAGCAGGAACTCCATCGAGTCGATCACGTTCAGCGGGTGCAGCAGCTGGCGCAGGATCCAGACCCGGTTGAGCGTCGACTGCGGCAGCAGCAGCTCCTCCTTCCGCGTAGACGACTTGTTGATGTCGAGCGTCGGGAAGATGCGCTTCTCCATCAGCTTGCGGTCGAGGTGGATCTCGGAGTTACCGGTGCCCTTGAACTCCTCGAAGATCACCTCGTCCATGCGCGAGCCGGTGTCGACCAGCGCGGTGCCGATGATCGTCAGGCTGCCGCCCTCCTCGATGTTGCGCGCGGCACCGAAGAAGCGCTTCGGCTTGTGGAGCGCGTTGGAGTCGACGCCGCCGGAGAGGATCTTGCCCGAGGGCGGGACCACGGTGTTGTAGGCGCGAGCGAGGCGCGTGATCGAGTCGAGCAGGATCACGACGTCTTTCTTGTGCTCGACCAGGCGCTTGGCCTTCTCGATCACCATCTCGGCGACCTGCACGTGGCGAGCGGCGGGCTCGTCGAAGGTCGAGGAGATGACCTCGCCCTTGACCGAGCGCTCCATATCCGTGACCTCCTCCGGACGCTCGTCGATCAGCAGCACGATCAGCACCACCTCGGGGTGGTTGGTCGTGATCGCGTTGGCCATGTTCTGCAGGAACACGGTCTTGCCGGCGCGCGGCGGCGAGACGATCAGGCAGCGCTGACCTTTGCCGATCGGCACCAGCAGATCGATGATCCGCGTGGAGTGGTTCTTGGGGTTGGCCTCCATCGCCAGCCGCTCGTTGGGATACAGCGGCGTGAGGTTGTCAAAGAGGATCTTGTCGAAGGCGGCGTCCGGCGGCTCCATGTTGAGCTGCTCGACCTTGAGCAGCGCGAAGTAGCGCTCGGAGTCTTTTGGCGGGCGGATCTGCCCGCTGACCGTGTCGCCGGTGCGCAGGTTGAAGCGGCGGATCTGCGACGGCGAGACGTAGATGTCGTCGGGGCCGGGCAGGTAGTTGTAGTCGGGGGCGCGGAGGAAGCCGAAGCCATCGGGGAGCGTCTCGAGCACGCCCTCACCGTAGATCTCGCCCTTCTTGTCTGCCTGTGCCTGAAGCAGCGCGAAGATCAGCTCTTGCCGGCGCATGCTGGACGAGCCGTCGATGCTCATCTCGTGTGCGCGCGCGGCGAGATCTTTGATGTTCATTCGTTTGAGCTCATTGAGATTCAGCGGTTCGGGTGCGCCCATTGGCTAACCTTTCGCGTCCACCTAGCGGTGGCGATGCGCCGGAGTCGAGTGCCGGCGGCGGGGATATAGACTCTCGTGGTTGTTGGAGACGTCGATCAGGTAGGAGTTGTGGACTCGCCTGTCGCGAGCGCCTTCGTCTTTCTGGTGTCGAAATGGCGGCCGCCGTGGCGACCTCGTGCATTGATCCTGGTAAGTGGTGATTTGATAAGACGACTCCTCGTGGGTGTCAACCCCGGAATGCTATCGAGAAGGACCTGCGGGTTCGCCGTCAGTGACGCACGCCGAAAGGGGATAGATCGCCCATCGCCTCGCTCCAGCTGGCGTCGACGCGCTCAACGGTGGCCGCTGGTGGTCCCTCACGGCTCCAGGCCAGCAGCGCGCCGAGCTGGGCCTCCTCGCCCTCCGCGAGGATCTCCACCGAGCCGTCGGGGCAGTTGCGAACCCACCCCGAGAGCAGGAGGGGGCGGGCCTTGTCGCGTGTCGAGGCGCGATAGAACACGCCCTGAACGCAGCCGAAGACGCGTAGGTGTAGACGTTTACGCATCGAACACAGGGGGGCGAGCTGCTCTGAACTCAGGAGCACCCCTACACCTTCCTCCTGTCGCCGGGCACGGCACTGCCGGCCTCAGAGCGTTCACCATACCACCCGTACCACTCGTATGGCTCATGTCTTCGGCGACGAAATCGCCTCGGCAGCTCAGCGCCAGGCTCGATCCCGAGTGTGTGGGGAAGCTCTCAGGGGGAGATCTGCTCGAAGACCAGCCCGAAGCCCGGGGCGGGCTGGGCGGCGACGCGCACGACTCGCCCCCAGCCGTTGACGGGGCGACCGCCCCAATCGAGGGAGAAGGCTAGTCGATCGCCCGGGGTCGGCAGGAGGTCGGTGTTGACGAAGAGACCACGCGTGCCGACATCGCAGGACTCGAGCTGAAACTCGGCGTCGGCGTCGCCGTCAAGGAAGAAACGGACAGGGGCACGATGGGGGACTCGGGGGCTGTGTCGTCGCTCGCTCATGGCTCCTCCTGGCTGGTCCCATCCTACATTGTAGTACTATGTAGGCAAGAAAAGGATGTACAGTATCGAGCGAATGTCGCATCCGGACCAGACAGGCTTCGGGCCCGTCCTAGAGCGCTTCGAGACCCGCGCGCGCGCCCTGGTCTACGCCCGCCTCGCGCTGATGGCGATCGGGCTCTTGGTGCTCGGCCTGCCGCGCTTGCGCATCGGCCTGGCGATCACGCTCCCGAGCGGAGTCTATTGGTACCTCGGGCTGCTGGCGTCGCACGTGCTCAGCTACCTCTGGGTCGGAAGACCCTACGCGCGGACGATCATCTTCTCGACGCTCTGCGTCGATCTTTTGGCGCTGCTCTATCTGATCATCGCCTCGGGCGGGATCCGCAGCCCGCTGATGCCGGCACAGCTAGTCTTTACGATGCTCTTTGCGCTGCTCTTCCCGCGGCCGCTGGCGATCATTCCTCCGCTCTTGACGTTGCCCGTGCTCGCCACCGTGGCCCAGATCCTCGGAACCCATCGGATGCCCGACGACCTGCTGCTGGTGCTCTGGTACAGCGCGCTCAACGTCACCGTCGTCTATGTGGTCGTCTACCTCGAGGGTCGCGAGCGTGTGGCCTTTGCTCAGGTGATCGCGCTGCAGCGCGAGCGTCGGCAGGCCGCCTTGGACAGCCAGCGTACACGTATCGCGCGCGAGATCCACGACGGCGTCGGCGCTGCGCTCTCCGGGATCTTGCTTCAGGCCGAGTACCTCAGCGAGGAGGTCGAAGATCCAGAGATCGCCGAGGAGGTCCGTGAGCTGCGGGAGGCGGCGGCCGAGGGGATGGACGAGCTGCGGCGCGCCGTGTCGATCCTCCACCGTGAGTTCGCGCTCTCGAGCTCCGTGCCCGATTACCTAACGGCCTTCGGCGCGCGACAGCGCCTCGAGGTCAGCGCCGAGGTCAGCGGCAAAGAGCCCGAGCTGGCCCCCGAGGCGCTGCTCGCGACCTTTCGGATCCTCCAAGAGGCGCTCTCCAACGTGGCCCGCCACGCCGAAGCGCAGCGCGTCGAGGTGACTCTGCGCTTCTCCGAGCGCGAGGTGGCGCTGACGATCGTCGACGATGGGCGCGGCTTCGTCTCCGAGACCGTCGTCGGCGGTCACTACGGCTTGCGCAACATGAGCGAGCGCTGCGCGAAGGTCGGCGGTGAGGTGCGGATCACCAGCGAACCCGGCGCGGGGACGACCATCGAGGCTCGTATCCCCGCGGAGCTATCTGCAACTCCCCCCTGATCTTGACGGTTTCGACCGGCCGCATGGCAGGGTATGCTGCCCCAGCCGCCCCGGGGCGGCTCGTGCGAATGCTAGGTTATCGGTTGCGCGCGCTCTGCGGCGCGCGCTCAAGCGGAGAGTGTGGATGGCCCAGGAAAAGTGGATCGAGCGCTTGGTGCGCTACCAATGCCTGGAACCCCTGATCGCCGGGCGGCGTGTACTCGAGGTGGGCTGCGGCACGGGGCGGGCAGCCGACCACCTCGCACAGATCGCAGATCAGGTCGACGCCATCGACACCTCGTCGTTGGTGTTGACGCAGGCGCGCCGTCACTATCTGCGTGGCAACCTCGAGTATCACATCGCCGAGCCCGACCGGCTCAGCTTCCCTTCGCATGCCTTCGATGTGGTCGTCGTGCCCGAGCTGCAGCGTTGGATCGCCCGCGGTGGGCTGATCCCGGAGCTGCGACGGGTGATGTCGCCCGACGGCGCCGCGATCTTCGCGGTGCCGAGCGCTGACGTGGGCTACGAGCGCGGGCTCTCTTACCACGACTTCGTCGAGTATCTCTCCCAGGGCTTCAACCATGTGCGGATGCTCGGCGAGGTGCCCTTCGTCGGCACGATCATGGCCGACTTCGTGCCCGACGAAGAGCTCGAGCCCGAGCTGGATTGCTCGTTGGTCGACGAGGACGAGCCCCCGCAGGCCTACCTCGCCGTCTGCAGTGACAGCCCCATCGGGCCGGTGAGCTACACCGTGGTCCAGACGCCGTCTCGCCTGCAGCAGGGCGGCGAGTCTGCCGAGCATCAGGCGCTGACCCTCGAGCTCGATCGGCTGCGGCAGCAGCTGCGCCAAGCCGAGGTCCGAGCCGACGAGTGGGCGGGGAAGGTCGAGACGATCAGCTCGCAGCTGGTGGCTCGCGCTGAGGAGCTCGAGCTGGCCAACGTCCAGGTACAACAGCTCGAGAGCGAGCTCGCCTTGAATCGCAGCGCTGGCGTCGATCCGGATGTCGACCTCGTGGTGGAGCATCGAGAGCTGAAGCGGGAGCGCGACGAGCTCGAGCAGCGCTTGCGCGAGCTCACCGCGGAGCTGCGCGAGCGGGAAGGTGGAGACATCGAGGACCTCCGACAGCAGCTGGCCGAAGGCGAGCGTCGCGTGTTGGAGGCGAACACCCGCGCTCGCGCTGAGCTGACCAAGGCTCGCCGGGAGCTGCGAGACAAGAGCGACGAGGCGACACGCGCGCGCGAAGAGCTCTCTGCTGTGCGGGTGGCCCTCGAGGAGTCTCGTGCGCTGCTGGCGCGGCGGAGCGACGGCGTGAGCTCCAAAGAAGGCGAGGCACTACGCGACGAGCTCGAGGTGACCAAGCGGGAGCTGCAGCAGACCGTCGAGGCGAGTCGTGCGCGCGTGGCCGAGCTCGAGCTCGAGGTGGCACGGGCCAAGCGCGGAGACGATGTCGAGGCGAGCTCGGAGGCCGAACCGCTGCGGCGGCTCGTCGACAGCTTGACCCGCCAGCTCGAGGCCGAGCGCGAGCGCGGCGACGAGCTGCGCAGCAGGGCGAGCGAGGCTGCCGAAGACCTCGCCGTCGAGCGCGGCAATCGGTTGGTGGCCGAGCAGCGGCTGGCCGAGGAGCAGCACGCTCTCGAACAGCAACGCCAGCGCGCGACCAAGGCCGAGGAGCGGGCGGACGGGCTGATCGAGCGGGTCGAGAAGGGCGCTCAGCAGCTCTCGTCGCTTCATGAGCGGATCGCCGAGCTGCAGGCGCTGCGGCAGTCGGAGCGCTGGCGATCGGACGAGCTGCTCGGCCGGCTTCGTGAGCGCGAGGCCGCCAAGCATGGGGGCGCCCACGGCGCGGAGGCTGACGCCGGCGTTGGTGACGGCGTCGCGGGCGAGTTCCGCTCAGAGCCCACGCGGCGTGAGGTTGCGGAGGTGGAGCGAGAGCTGCAGCGTGTCGAGCAAGCGCGGGCGGAGGCCGAGCGTCGCGCAGCCGTAGCCGAGCGTCGCCTGCGAGAGGATGGCGGAGCTGAGGAGCCCAGCGTGGGTGTCTTGCTGCGGGGAGATCTCGATCGCGCGACGGCGCGGATCGCCCTGCTCGAGCAGCGCTGCGATGAGCTGCTCGCCGAGGCGCAAGCCTCGGCCGAGACGGCTCGTCTCGCCCGCCAGGCGCTCAAGCGGGTCGAGACCGCGACCGACGTTCACGTCGGCGATGACGTGTCGGCAGATGGCGGTGCGACCGACGAGGTCGTGACGGAGACGATCGAGCCTGCGACCGCCGCGGAGCCCGAGGAGAGCCCCAAGGCGATGCTCGAGGCAGGGGCGAAGCGCCTCAGGGCGCTCGAGGCAGAGCTCGATCGCGCCCGCCGGGTGGCGACGGAGCTGCAAGCGACCGAGTCCGAGCTGCGTGACGCCCGACAGGCGATCCAGGAGCTTCGATCGACCGAGCGGTCGCTGCGGGCGAGGTTGCGAGAGGCTGATGCGCCCGCGCGTCAGCCAGCGGCGACGCCGAGCCTGACGCCGCTTGATGAGACCGGCGAGCTGCGCCGCCGCGCCGCGCTGCTCGAGGAGGGCGAGCGTGAGCGGCGCCGACTCGAGCAGGAGCTGGCCGAGGCGCGTCGCTGTCTGGAGGAGGCCAAGCGCGATGTCACGCCGCGGGTGGAGGGCGAAGAGGGTTGGCAAGGCGAGGAGCTCCTACGCGTTCGTGAGCGGCAGATCGACGCCTTGCTCGAAGGGGCGAACCAGCACCGCGACGAGGTCCTGCGTCTGAGCGCGCGGATCGAGGAGCTGGGCGAGCTCGCCGAGGAGCTGCGCAAGGAGCGCGAGGAGGCCGAGGCGCGGCTCGCGGACGTCGAGCGTTTAGCCGACGCGGAGCAGCAGCGCGCCGAAGGCTATCGTCGCGAGCTGGTCGAGCAGGGCCGGCAGCTCGCCCTGGTAGAGGGAGAGCTGATGCGCACGCATGGAACGACAGACACTCATGGCATGACAGACACTCATGGCATGACAGACACTCATGGCATGACAGACACTCATGGCATGACAGACACTCATGGCATGACAGAGGGGTGAGCCTGCAGTGGACGCGACAGCATCAACGCCGATGTCTGGAGGCGCGGTAGCTTCGACCGACGCGGCGCTGCACGTCGAGCTGCTTCGCCGCGCAGCGATGGAGGGCCCAAAGAGCTACGAGCTCTCGAATGGGCTGGTGGTGGCGTTCTCTGGGCCGCGACCGACGCGCACACCAAACCAGGACGCCGCGCTGCTGCTCGAGTTCGACGGTGCGCTGGTGCTCGCGGTGGCAGATGGCATGGGCGGCGCTCGCGGGGGCGCTCGGGCGGCGACGCTGGCCGTGGAGACGCTGCGCGACACCGTCGCCAGCGGCGAGGCGAGCCTGCGAGAGCGGATCCTTCAAGGCTTCGAGCTCGCCAACCGAGCCATCCGGCGGATGCGCGTCGGGGCGGGCGCGACCCTGGTCGTCGCCACGATCGTCGGAGAGGAGCTGCGCCTCTTTCACGCCGGCGACGCACAGGCGCTGGTCGTCGGTCAGCGGGGGGCGGTCAAGGCGCTCACTCGCTCTCACTCACCGGTGGGCTACGCCGTCGCGGCCGGGGTGCTCAGCTTCGACGAGGCGCTGCACCACTCGGCGCTGCACCTGGTGGCCAACGGGTTGGGCAACCCCGAGCTGATGATCGAGATGTCGTCGCCCTTCCGTTTGGCCGCGCGCGACACCCTGCTCCTCGCCTCGGATGGTCTCTTCGACAACCTCTATCTCCAGGAGGTGATCGAGCTGATCCGTCGAGGGCGCCTGACCAAGGTGGGCAAAGGGCTCTTGAAGCAGGTCGCAGACCGGATGGCCGCCGCCTTTCAGCCGCCGCCCTTCAGCGCCTCGTCTGCCGAGGCGAGCGAGGTCGACCAGGCAAACAGCTGGATCACCACCGTGGAGACGCAGAGCGAGGCGCTCGAACCACCCGAGTCGCGCCTGATCGAGGAGGCAGCCGAGCCCCTGCCGCTACCCTCCAAGCCCGACGATCTGACGTTTCTTCTCTACCGTCGCAGCAAGCGCTAGAGCGCTGACCACCTTACCTCCCGTCGCCGCGCTGGTCTGCGACATCACAGCGGTTGTTGCTCGTCGGTTGCTTGCTACCAGCAGGCGCCCTTCT
>PDWJ01003961.1_pt1 | contig 22448 bp, 19 predicted proteins | sample 1430881 | NCBI WGS metagenome assembly PDWJ01 (sample SAMN01162460, study PRJNA174530) | Oral metagenome, whole genome shotgun sequencing project. | biome: Marine environment; feature: Marine mammal; material: Swab sample of the gingival sulcus; isolation source: swab sample of gingival sulcus... | reverse complement strand
GGCACGAATGCCGACATTTCTCGCGTTGCTGACCCCTCGATTGTCTTGAGGTATATAGCGGACTTTCTGTCCATACTCTTTGATAAGTTCAGGAGTATGATCGGTTGAACCATCATCAACAATGATGAGTTCAAAATTTCCAAACGTTTGGGACAGGACAGAATCTATAGCATTTTTCAGAAAATCTGCCCGGTTACAGGTTGGGATAATAACGCTGACTTGCGGCAAATCGACACAAATGAAAGATGAAAAATGAAAGATTATCTTCTCTTCCCCGTCAAACGCAGGATTATTTATACTCAACCGAAGCTATCTTTCATCTTTCATCTTTCATTGGAGAAAGGCTTGCATTCGACTGATAATCTGTGACATCTCGTCGCCCGAAATCGTGTTCACAAAGCCGAATGAGCGTTCCGATTCTGCGGGGATAATGCCGGCAGAATAGATTCGTAATACGGAATCATGGTAGACATTTTCCGGGTACACGTCTTCGAATGATATCGACGTGCTTTCCGGCAACGGCACCGACAGTTCCCGCAGTGTCATATCAATGATAAACGCAAGCTCACCTTTCCGAATGGGTTCATTCGGTCGGAAATACCGATCGGGCGGCAAGCCCATCAGATGATACTGAACGGCTTTGATGATATAGGGTTTGGCCCAGTGTGTCGTCACATCAGAAATGATCGCCACTCTCGGCGGCACCGGCAAACGGCTTTCAACCATAAGATCAACCATGAGCAGCGCAGCCACATCTCCTCGAGTCACATATTCTGCATTTGCAATGGCTGAATATTGCGGAGGCAACGATGAACGGACATTCTGAGACTGCACCTGTTCGAGAAGCCGGATCGCCTTTTGATCGCCGGGTTGAACCTCTATACCTTTTTTGAAATAATGAATCGCCTCATCGTATCGTCTAAGCGCCTGCTGTACCTGCCCTGCCCCGATAATTGCCGGATAATAATCTGGTTCAAGGTCTAAAGCTTTCTGAAAATAACTTTCTGCCATCATATAATCGTGCTGTTGAAAAAACAGGTCACCAATCTCAACCATAAATTCAATGTCATCAGGATAAAGAGATTGTGCTTTTTGAAATTCTATCAGGGCCCGTTCGAGATCGCCAGACTCTTTATAGGCCATCCCCTGCTCATAATAAGCAGTGAAAAATTCTTGTGTGACTGACTCGACTTGCTGTCGAGCGAACTGATTTGAGGGATCAATGTCCAAAACCCGCCGGTAGAAGCTGAGAGCCTCTCGATAATCTCCCATCTTCCAATGCATCGTACCAAGGGCAGTATACGCAGGCACGGAATCCGGTTCATATTTCAGGACTTTATTATAATAGGTCTCCGCCACCAAATATTCTTGTTGCATGCTATAGATGTCTCCTAGACTCAAATACGCCCGAAGATGCATAGCATCGCGTTCAATCGCTAATTGAAAAAACCGAATGGCTTCTGAAAAATTTTCTTGCGACAGGGACTGGACACCCTGGTTATAAGCCCATTCAGGGGTAAATCGCTCCATCGCTTCTTCGGGTTGCTGCTGTTCCGCCGGCATAGAATCAGGACGTCTTCCCGGAGTTTCGCCAACCGGGGCACATCCAGAAAGCAACAAAAAGATCCCAACGGTAAACCACACCGCGAAAACTATGGCTTTTTTATACAGATCCATTCTCCTCAAGACCTTATTTGGAAATAAAAGAACTGTCATTCCTTCCTGCTCCTCAGGGGCAGACATTGCCGTGGACAGTATCTCATTTTCAATAATGTCGGATATGATTTGGCATTTGCTTTGGGGAAACCTCGCTTTCAATCAATTTTCGTCAGCACGTCACTCCTAAGGTTACTTAAATGCAGCAGGATTACCATGTCAAATAATTTCCTACAGAATAAATAATCTCCCTGCTCATCCCTTCTTTATCATCATCAGAATTCTCACATTATCGCGGATATGCAGTTTACATAAACCTAAGAGAAAACTTAGAGAATCTCTTTGACTCGCAGATCCGTATATTATGATATTTCGCCGATATTATGTTCTGTATACAATAAGTTAGAAAGGATATTCATATAACGGAACAGCAAAGAATACAGAAGAAAAGGTTTATAATTTAGTAAAAATAAAATAAAATGTAAAATGATATTTTTTTTTCTTGCCAAAAAACGTTCTTGCCAAAAAAATGAATAATGTGATGCTCAGAACAGAACCTTCCAAAAATTTTTTCTCTCTGGTTGACAAATTTTGGAGAAGATCTGCTGATGTCATTATGTTTTTACAATCCATACTAACCAAATTACCTAAAGGAGGTAGTTCTTATGTTTAAGAAGTTTTTACCGATCTTGTTAGTTGTCGCAATGGTTGTCGCTTTCGCAGGAAGCGCTCTGGCAGAGGGTGAAAAAATTTACTTTATCGTCAAAGCGACTGAGTCAGATTTCTGGCAAATCGTGATTGATGGCGGCAGGACAGCAGGCGAAAAATTTAATGTAGAATTCATCTCACAAGCCCCTCCGACAGAAGCTGATGTGGCAAAACAGGTGGCTATTCTGGAAACCGCTATTGGCGACAAACCGGATGCCATCGTGTTGGCACCGACGGTTGAAGATGCGCTGGTTCCCGGCATCGAAAAAGCTATGGACGCAGGCATCCCGGTGATTCTAATCGACAGCGCTGCCAGCACCGATCAGTACACATCATTCCTGGCATCCGACAACGTTGCCATCGGAACGATCAGCGCTGATAAACTTGCTGCTGCTCTCGAAGCAAGAACGGGTAAAGCTGCTGGTAAAGTGGCTGGTATTACCTTTATGTCAGGTGTGGGATCACTGGAAAAACGGAAAAAAGGCTTCATGGACCAGATCAAAAACTATCCCGACATCGAAGTTGTTGATTTCCAGGATGCGCAAGGCAAACAAGGCCAGACACTGGCTGTCGTGCAAAATCTGATGACGACCTATCCAGATCTGGTCGGAATTTATGCCAGTAACCAATACACTGGCGACGAAACAATCCGCGCCCTGGATATGGCTCAGAAAGAAGGGATGGCTACCGTTGTCGTCGATGCCGGCCCATTAGAAATTGAAGGCCTAAAAACAGGTTTAGCAGATTATATGATCGTGCAACAACCTTGGAAAATGGGCTACATGGGGGTTGAGTTCGCTCTGAAAGCGATCAAAGGCGAGAGCTTCGAGAAATTCATCGATACCGGTGTTGTGGCCATTACTCCTGAAATGATGGAATCTGGCGCCGCCGAAGAATTCCTGGATCCGGTGGCTTTCAACAAAAAGCAATAGAAGAAGCAGGGGGGATGCCTGAAGGTATCCCCTTTTTTTGAGTCGTTTTTATCGCTTTTAAAGTATTGGAGGTACATACGTGGCTGACGAAACATATACCGTCCTCATGAAAAACATCACCAAAGGGTTTCCCGGAGTCAAAGCCTTACAAGGTGTGACTTTTGCCGTACAGCCCGGGGAGGTCATGGCGCTTGTCGGGGAAAACGGAGCTGGTAAGTCAACACTTATCAAGGTCCTTACCGGCGCGTTTTCGTGTGATTCTGGAGAGATTTTCGTGCATGGCGAACGGATTGAAAAAATGACGCCTGTGATATCTGAACATTTGGGGATTGCTGCGGTTTATCAAAATCTTATCCTGGCGAACCATCTTACGGTTTCTGAAAATGTGATGATGGGCTATATGCCCTCAAAATTCGGCCTTTTGAGTAAAAAGGCCCTTACCCAAAAAACCCAAGAAATTCTCGAACAAATAGGCTATACCGATGCGATCGACCCAGGCCAGAAAGTTGGTGACTTAAGCGCATCACAGCAAGGGATGGTCGCCATTGTCCGCGCCCTTTCCCGCAATGCAAAAATTATTATTTTTGATGAGCCGACAGCCGTATTGGCCGCTCGTGAAGTGCAGGAATTATTCCGAGTGATTCGATGGTTAAAGGAGCAGAATATTTCCATTATTTATATTTCTCACCGCATGGAAGAAATTTTCGAACTCTGCGATAGTGTCACCGTGATGAAAGACGGCCAATACGTCGGGAAAAAATCCGTCGCAGAAACCAACGAAGACGATCTGATCTCCATGATGGTTGGCCGTGGAGTCTCGCAGGATCATTTTGATGATTCCCGTCAAATCGGTGAAGAGTTGCTACGAGTCGAAAAGGTGAGTAATAAACATGTCTCCAACTGTTCGTTAGAGGTGAGAAAAGGAGAAATCGTCGGTCTCTACGGACTTGTTGGTTCCGGGCGGACAGAATTATCACGGGCACTTTTTGGCGCGGACTCGATTGAAAGCGGAACGGTGTATGTTAAAGGGCAACAGCTTCAGAACCTGAATCCTCGTAAGGCCATCGATCATAAGATGGGTTTACTGCCAGAAGATAGAAGGCGACAGGGTTTAGCGCAGAGTTTATCCGTTAAACATAATATTAATATGCCGATTTACCCACGAATTGGTAATTTCGGATTTATCCACACCGGAAAAGAAAAACAAAACTGCGATCATTATATTCAGAACCTTGAGATAAAAACCCCCTCCCCAAACCAGATCGTTCGAAACCTTAGTGGCGGAAACCAACAAAAGGTCGTTGTCGGAAAATGGCTTGCCGCGCAATCAAGCGTATTCATTATGGATGAGCCGACAAATGGGATCGATGTTGGTACGAAAGAAGAAATTTATACCCTCATCAATACTCTCTCTAAAGCAGGCTCCGCCATCTTAATGATCTCTTCATATATGACAGAACTCATGGGGATATGCGACCGGATTTTGATTATGCGAAACGGCACGATTGTGGCAGATGTTCCGCGCCAGGATTTTGATGAAGAATATATTTTAGGGCTTGCGATTAAACAAACAAGCAGTAATGGAGGAGAAAACCATGCCAGCTAAAAAAATTACACTCAACACCCAAACCGTTGTCTTCCTTGTCGCTATTGTCATGTGGATGGGCCTGAGCCTTGCCAGTCAAAACTTCCTGACAGGCAATAATATCCAAAATATTATGCGCCAGATGGCGATTCAAGGGGTCCTTGGCGTTGCGGCAGTGCTGGTCATCCTGACCGCCGGTATCGATCTCTCGGTCGGCTCATTGGTGGCATTTGTGAATATCGTGATGTCGCAAATGTTGACAGGTTCGCTCGGCGGGCTCACGATCCCCATACTCCCGACTCCGGTTATCATTATCATTTGTTTACTTCTCTCCGCTCTTATCGGCCTTATCAATGGTATCATGGTCTTTAATTTTCGTCTGCCGGCATTCATCGCGACGCTTGGCATGATGACAATCCTGCGCGGTGTCCTGCTCTTGATGTCAGGGGGGAGCAATGTGTTTGGACTCCCAAGAAGTGTTGCCAACTTTGCGTCAACCGATTTTTTGGGACTTCCTTTGCTGTTCTGGGTCTTAATCCTCGTCGTCGTCACAATTGAAATCGTGTTGCGCAGAACAAGTTTTGGCCGTTATATTTATGCATTGGGAAGTAACCCCGAGGCCGCCCGCCTGTCTGGCGTCAATACCCGTTGGGTGACATACGGGGTGTATACCCTGGCCTCATTTCTGGTTGGAATTGCCGGCCTTCTGGAAACCTCACGGCTCTGGATGGGGGTTCCGTCAACCGGAACCGGCTACGAACTCGATGCGATTGCCGCAGCGGTCCTTGGCGGGACAAGTTTGATGGGAGCTGAGGGGACTCCAGCCGGAGCGTTTATCGGCGCACTCATCATGACTACGATTTACAATGGAGCTGTGCTTTTGGGCGTGAATCCTTTCTGGACGAGAATTTTAGTCGGCGTCATCTTGGTTGTCACCGTATCCGTCGATCAGTGGCGCAAACGGCGATCCGGGGAATAAGCCCCTTCTTTCTTTGAGCTTGGAGTGGATGCGATCACGATGAAATACAGAGAGCATCCACTCTTTTCATTTTTTCACCATCCTCTTTTCACCATCCTTCATTAAAATTTTTTCATTTTTTTTTCTATTCAACCCTTGCTTTTTTTTTCAATGATATATATTGTCTTTAGGGAAAATTCATGGAGGGACATGTCGATGCTTGTTGAAACAGGTCGAGTCGCAAAAATCGTTCAAGGAAAAGTGATGGTTGAAGTCGTGAAAGGGACGGCGTGTGCAGAATGCCATGTCGGGTGCGCCTGCGATCTTGGGAAGAGTGTACGAACTGTAGAAGCAAACGATCCTTTAGGTGTTCACGTCGGCCAATTCGTGCAAGTCTCAATTCCGAATGATAGTGTCTTACGCGCGTCTTTTGTCGTCTATATAATTCCCCTTCTGGCTCTGATTGTCGGAACGCTCGTCGGTCAATCTGTTGGTAAGACCTTTGGCATTCAGAATGCGTTCGAAATTCTTGGAGGCTTTGGCTGTCTGGCAATCTCATTTTTGTTTGTCAGGTTCTATAACAATATTTTTAAACTCCAGATCAGAAATCAGCCGGTCATTACTAAAATTGTCGGGTAGCCTGGCCGACACCAGACGAACCGTCTTTTCGAAGACATTCTCATGTTCGGAGTATAGAGCCACTATCATGGGAAGAATAATTGTATAGGAGGATGAATTTCATGCTCATTCAAAAAAATGGGGAAATTCAACATTTAACTGTTGGGGAACATACCAAATATAAAAATGTCGTATTTGCGAACACGGAAAAGATCGAATTAACCAATGATAAAAAATTACCCTTCCGTGTCACAAAAGGCGACAATCCAAATCAGATTTACGTCGATCTGTTCGCGATGAACTTTGGCTACAAAGAACGCCTCAAAAAACGCGACAGTACGGGTTGGACCAAAATTTATTACGGCTGCTCTCGAGCAGTGCGGGATGAAATTTTGTTTCTGAGTGAAGACGAAATTATCGAAATGTTCTCAACTGATAATTGTCATCACCAGTCCTGCCAATACTGGTCGAATCCGACAGGTTTGACGGATCGCCGTTATGCCTTTAATTGTATTCTGGCACGCTATAGGACGATGAATCACATCGGTTTAAAAGAAGGGTTTACCCTCGAAGAAGTCGGGAGAATTTACGCCTGCACCCGCGAGCGTATTCGTCAGATTGAGGAAAAAGCCTTGCGGAGAATGCGTCATAAATCGCGCATCGACCGCTTTAAAATCTTTAAAGAAAAAGTGCTCAATTACAACGATTATACCTACGGCAAATTCCAAACTTCATAGAAACACGTGCAGACATTCTTCACCACAAAGGCACAAAGATACAAAGGATTTTTATGAGTTTCTTCTTTGTGTGTTTTGTGCCTTTGTGGTGAAGAATCACAGTTCTCGCTCATCTCTTTCCAGATGCCAGGTGTTGTGATGCTATGACGAAATTATCGAAGGGCGTATTTCACCAGAAATCCTTTTAATCCCCCGTTATTCAATGGTTTTTTCCAGGTCGACTTCAAGGGGAGCTGTTGGACGAGACTCTCTTTCCCGAGATAGACATACGCGCTCGATCCTCGACAACGTTCCTTCAAGAAGGTCCCGAATTCTCTCAGCAATGTTGCCGTCTGTTTCGGATTGTTCAATCGAACTCCATAGGGAGGATTGCAGACAATCACTGCCTTTTCAAGAGCCTCGATCTCCTGAAAGCGCTTGGTGGTCAGGCCGATCTGTTTTCCCCCGGGCAACATGTGGCAATTCGTTTTTGCCGCCTCAACAGCCGCTCCAGAACAATCGCTCCCACGGACCAATCCATGAGCGAGCGTTCGAATCTGCCGATTACATGCACGTTTGACTGCTTTCCATGTGTCTTTCTCAAAATCCGGCAGGTGTTCGGATCCAAAATGTTGACGCAAATATCCGGCCGGGATGTGACAGGCACGCATAAAGGCTTCAATAAGCAGGGTTCCTGACCCGCACATCGGATCGTAGAGTGGTTGTGTACCGTCCCATTCACTCAAGCGAATAATTGCGGCTGCCAGCGTTTCCTGCATCGGTGCTTCGACCGATTCCTGACGATATCCGCGCCGGTGCAAAGAACCGCCAGATGTATCGAGACTGATCGTGGCTTTGTTGTTATGAATATAGAGATTCATCCACACATCAGGATGCATGGGATCGACGTTTGGCCGTTCGCCGCATGTGTCGCGGAATTGATCGACAATCGCGTCTTTTAATTTACGGGCCGCATACTGTGAATGTCGAATACGGCTGTTCGAGACATTGGCAAAAATCGCAAATGTCGTCGCTAATGTTAGAATCTTCGACCACGGCATTGAGCGTGCAGTTTTATACAGATAGCGATCGCTATGACAATCAAACGTTAACAGCGGCGCAAGCACTCGTGTCGTCAGCCGACTGGTATAATTGATTCTATAAAGAGCTGCATGATCGGCAGAGAAATAGAGTCCTCTGTAGGTGGGCTTCACATCTGTTGCGCCGAGGCTGGTGAGTTCTTCTCTGCCCAATTGTTCCAGGCCGTTCGCAATTTGTGCGAAAAAACGATGATTTTTTTGATACGCAAACATAAAAATTTTCGGCACAAAGACACAAAGGCACAAAGAAAAAATTAATGGACGTGAAACGTACAATTGAAGCACTGAAGTTTTTTACTCCTCCAACCTGAGCTAACTTTGATGCTTTGTATTTCTGTGTTTTTTATTGGATGGGGTTAACAGATGAAACACCTCTGCCTCGTCAATAAGAATGTTTCAAAGAGCTCTGAGGTGTTTTTTTATTTGACAAAAAAAATTCGTGAATCCATGAAGCCTTCGAAGCATGTTGCCATATTTGGTAATCTCTCTTGCAAAGGTTTTTTAGCAAAAAATCAGATGATAAGAGTTGTTGCTGAATAATTTATTGGATGTACTTTGTGTACCGCAAAGCGGTTTCGGTCTTGTAGAACTGATGAATTTCCTCCCGGCGCAAAGCGCTAGGGAGAAAAAAAGACCAATATTTTTATTGCGCAACAACTCTCCTGATATATGCCGTTACTTCAGCATTCAGATTATACCCCCCCATTCATTTTTAGGAACCCGCATCTTCACACCATTTATCCCTCGATTTTCAGAAAAGTGAACGGTGTGTCGTTCACACGCGAACGCATTGACACGCCTGACGGCGATTTTCTCGATCTCGACTGGTCGCGAATCGGAGCCAAAAAGCTCATACTGGCAATTCATGGCCTCGAAGGCAGTTCGCATTCCGGCTATATCCCCGGCATCATACACGCCTTTCAACGGCGAGGATGGGATGGAGTCGCTCTGAATCTGCGGAGTTGCAGCGGTGAACCGAATCGATTACTGCGATCCTACCATAGCGGCGCGACCGAAGATGTCGAGACAACAATCGCGTATCTTCTGAGACACTACCATTATACGAAAATTGCCATTGTCGGCTTTAGCCTGGGGGGCAACCTGACTCTGAAGTATCTGGGAGAACGAGGGGCATCGCTCCCACCGGAAATCTTCCGAGCAGCAGCGATTTCAACCCCTTGCGACCTTAAATCATCAGCCTGGCAAATATCTGAAGAACTGGGGGGATTGTATCTAAAAAATTTCCTGTGGCACTTCCGACGAAAGATTCGACAAAAAATGAAACGTATGCCAGGAGCAATCAGCGACGAAAACTTCCACGAAATTAAAACTCTTCGGGACTACGATGAACGCTATACCGCCCCGATTCACGGTTTTGCAAGCGCCGAGGATTATTGGACCCGCTGTAGTTCTAAACAGTTCCTACCGGATATTTGTATCCCGACTTTCTTGCTCAATGCCCAGGATGATCCCTTTTTGCGACAGGAAAGTTTTCCCTTTGAAGAAGCCCAGAGCAGCAGCTATCTCTTTTTCGAAGCACCGAAATTCGGCGGGCATGTCGGATTTGTAGCGCGAAATCTACAGCAGGAATATTGGCATGAAACACGGGTTGTCACATTCATTCACGCAGAGGTCGAAAATTCATAAACATTTTTGCAGTATGCGCATTGTCGAGGCGACTCGCTGTTCATGATACTGCCTCAAGATGTCTTCGACTTGTGGATAGTGTTGTATCACGGCTTTTATGTGACGGGTCGGCAGCTTGAGTAATTCCACATCCGTGAGCGCCGAAATGGTCGCAGATCGGGGTTCGTGAGTAAAAAATGCGCCCTCGCCAAAAAAATCTCCTGCTTCTAATGTAGCAAGCGGAATATACTCCTGCTCAACCTGAAGCACTTGAAGCTCCCCTCTCTCGACAAGAGTTGTATGAACCTCCACTCTTCCGGATTTAATAAAGTAGAGACTCTCATCAACTTCGCCTTCTTCAATAATTTTTTGACCTTTTACTGCGTGTTCGGTAAATAAATATTCTGCAATACAATGCTTTTCAGAAGCTGTCACGTCTTTAAAAAGGGCAATTCTCTCTAGAAACGGATAAAAACACCGTCGCTTACACTCCTTTTTTAACATTCCAAGCAATGATGGGTACTTCTTTGCCAGGGGAGCCAATACTGAGAATGGGATTTGCAGGATGAGACTTTCTGTAACCGCCACAGCCGAACACAGGATATCCGTCTGACCTAAAAAAGAATGCTCACCCCAAAAGTTGTCGGCATACAGGGACATTGTCGATGCACTATCGGGGAATTCCTGACAACCAATGCGTACATCAACCTCTCCTGCAAGCACAAGACACAGAGAACGCTGGTGAGCGGCCTGCTGAATGATTGGAGAATCTGCTGTCCATGTTTGAAGGAAAGATTTTTCGATCAGAAGATCGAGTTCCGCCCGAGAAAGTTTTGCAAGAAATGGGCACTCCTGAAGCCGTGGAACCATCTCACGAAGCGACAAAGAGCGATCATCATGATGAGTGCTCTCAGAACGTTCATTCTGTGCGGGTGCATTCAGGGATTGCTCTTCTGTATGTGGTGGCGCGTCATGTCGGCTGACATCTTCGAGTGGAAGACCTGGGGTGACATCATGCTCTATAACGTCTCCCGGCATCCGATGCTGAGTTAAATCGAGAAATGACATGTCAGGAGAGTCGGCAAGCTCTGAGATCTCCTGTTCATCTTCACCCTTCAGATCACGAGAGATACCTTTTTCGGTAATTTCTTGTTCAATCGTATTCGCAGGGGATTGTCTGGCGAAATCGAACGACGTATTTGTCTGCTCCTCAACATCGAGATTGCCCTCTATTAAATCTACCAGACTTTGCCGTCGAGCTTGAAAATTCGGATCGCTTGCATCCTTTTTAGCCCGGGCCCGTTTCCGACTGAGGGCTAAACGGCTTTTCGCTGGTGGGGCAGAGTTCTCAGCAACTTCCCCTGAGCCCGCTCCCTTCTTTTGAGAGCGTTGCAACGGCTGACCGAGGTTCTGCAAAAATTCAGCAAACTCTTTATCAGTCAGCTTGATCCCCTGTTGCAGCTCAATAAAGGCAATGTTGGCTAATGCATCATGATGATTCGGATTGAGGCGGGCAATAAGTTTACTGGCCACAAGGACTCCGACGGTTTCTTCTGCTTCAGTATACCAGCGAACAGCCGTTTCGTATTCGGCAATAGCGGCATCCTTCTGGCGTAATTTTTCTTGTAACCGCCCAATTTTCATGTGCACGTCAGGCGAAGGGACTGACATGTTTTTCAACATCTGCTTATACTTCTGAATTTCAATCTCTTCATCGGCTTTCAGGCCAACAAATTTTTTGAAATCTCGAATCATAATTCATCTCCCAATACATGTGAAGATTCACAGCTTCCCCTCCCCATAGGTTCTGCAATGTCTATACAACATATTAATCACTCTCTCTGGGAATGTCAAGAAGAGTTTTCAATCTTAGAGCAAATATATCGGTCACGATCTCCGGATATTCATTCAAACCTTGCACGATGAACACTGTTGGAGCTCGATAGTGTTCCCTTCCGGATCGGCCAGATACATAAACGTTATTGTCCCCGCCCCACTAATATTGACCGTTGTTAATCGTCCGACCTCGCTGCCGCCGGCCTCAAGAAAGGCATCCCTATCGACAGCAAAAGCGATATGAGCAAATCCGGGGCAATTGATCCCTTTCGTTGGTTCTGCCTCCAGGTTATACTGAAAGATTTCCAGGGTAGGTCCGGTTTCGACGTACCCTGGGAGGCGTAGATGGATTCCATCGATCGCAACATTCGGTACTCCAGTTGCTTTTTCAATCCATTCACCACGCAGATGCCTCTCCGGCAGATCGTATCACAGAATATTTTTTCGCCGTAAATAGGCTTTATAGGCATCGTGTGAGACGGGAAGAATATCGGGGATTCGATCAGCCCTCAAATAATGTGGTGAATGTGGAAGAGCGTCATTTTTCTCTTGTCCATTATTTCGATGATAACGCCACTCTCGATCTTTTCTCGGATCGATCCGTTCCGGCAGGCCTTTGACAAAGGTCCTGATTGCCTCCAAATCCAGGAGAGGACAATAGTGATATTCGATCAATTCTCCGATTACCGCACTTTCCAGATCGTCTTTATAAATATGGTATACCTGATGTCGATCGAGGAATCCAAAGGTGAACCACAATGGGCTGTCAGTCTGTATAGCCGAATTCCATGCCATCCTGACGCTGCTTCGGCGACAGCCGATACAGCCCTGGAAGGATGAAGGCTCTGAGGGAAATATATGACAGGCTTCCGAACGGTTGGAACTCTTAGGCTGCTTGAGAACTGTTCGAATATAGCAGTGCATGCCGTGCCCGAGCATATCAAAGGGCACTCGTTCTCCTTTAATATATAGTCTAGCTCCCTTCCACTTTTTGATCGATTTGATCATATCCAACAGTTCGGGAAGATGTTGTTCGCGATATAAATTCCGATAGATCAGTACATTTCGCTCATCCATTAACGGGGTAAAACCTGGATAGGTTTGGGCGAGTTCAGCCGTGAGTTTGAAATTGGCCGAAGAGGTCCGTTCAAATTCTGTTACGGCATACCAGCCGCGATCGACCCACCCGATTTTTTTCGTAGAATAATGTTCTGGATGTAACAAAAATTTATCCACGCAAAAGTCCAACGGCGCAAAGAGGCAAGTACGGCACTATTCACTTGCATTGTTATCAGCATGAACCCTGACAGGGTTTCAACCTCTGTCAGATTGTGTCAATGCTGATGAATCATGCTGTCATTCATGCCGGGACACGGAGAAAGGCCATGAAATGGCCTTTGTAGCGCCTCTAAAGAGAGTGATGTAGGTTACTATATATTCATAGAATATTCGAAATACACAGGCTGAGTGTAAATCGTCACACATCAAAAAACTTTATCAAGAAAAAAATGAAGAGAAAGAAAGAAAATTGTCGGAGTGAAATCGAAACCTGAAAGGTTTGTATTTTTCATCAAAAACCTGTCAGGTTTCACAACGAAATTAATTCTCCAGACAGGCGGAACTGGTGGGCATCCGTCACCTTCACCCGAACGAGTTGGCCAAGCAGTTCCGGTCCTCCGGCAAAGGTGACAACGTGGTTGGTTCTGGTGCAGCCGGTCAGGGTGTCCGGGAAACGCGGATTGATCGTTTCAGGCAGCACTTCAAACGTCTTTCCAATCAGTTCGGAGTTTTTTTCGAGGTTGATCTGTTGTTGCAGATCGAAGACCTGTTGCAAACGAGGCCCTTTGATATCCTCAGGGAGGTGGTCCGGCAGAGTGCAAGCTCTTGTACCCGGCCGAACAGAATATTTAAAGGCAAAAATGCCATCGTAACGAATAGTTCGCAGAATTGACAGGGTCTCCTGAAAATCTTCTTCACGTTCTCCTGGAAAGCCGACAATAATATCCGTCGTGATCGTAATGTTCGGGATGGCTTCGCGTAATAATCTGACACGTTCGATATACCACTCGCGCGTATATTTCCGGTTCATCATCTCCAGAATATTGTTCGAACCTGCCTGAACAGGGAGGTGGAAATGTTCGCAGACCTTTGACGATTCTGCCATCGCGGCAATGAGTTCATCAGACAAATCTTTCGGATGAGACGTGATAAAACGCAACCGTTCGAGTCCGTTAATTTCGTTCAAGGCACGTAATAATTCAGGAAAAGAAGCTATTCTACCGCTGGGATCGCAATAGGATGATACATTCTGTCCCAGTAAGGTAATTTCCATGACGCCATCTGCCACCAGATTACGGGCTTCTTCAAGGATCTCTGACGAAGGACGGCTTTCTTCGTGTCCTCGGGTATAGGGCACGACACAATAGGAACAGAAGTTATCACAACCCCGAATAATCGTAATAAAGGCTTTAAATCGGCATTCTCGACCCAAATAATTGCGTTCATTCTCCCAATCGGCATCAGAGACATCGATCACGCGCGAGCGATATTCCAGCGTCTGAACAAGCATTGGTAATTTGGGAATAGCCTTCGTGCCCAGCACCAAATCCACATATGGAACCCGTTTAAAAATCTGTTCCGCTTCCTGTTGGGCCACGCATCCACACACGCCGAACACGAGATCTGGCCGCTGCTGTTTCAGCGGGCGAAGCTTGCCTAGCTGGCTATACAGTTTATGGGCGGCTTTTTCTCGAATACTGCACGTATTCAAAAGAATCATATCTGCCTGTTCAAGAGAGTCCGTTTTTGTATACCCCACTGTCCTTAATAATTCTACAATCTGCTCTGAATCGTGTTCATTCATCTGGCAGCCGTAGGTAATTATATGTACTTTTTTCATAAATTTTGCTCCATCTCCCAATAATTTTTCTTTCAACAGCCAAGAAGTCTCCCTCTTATGAAGTCAAGATTTTTTTATCGACCTCCTCCGATAAAAAACTATTGACAAGATACCTTGAGTATGAGTAAACTATATACGAATGTGATGATTTGCGAAAGATAACCTGTTGCTCCGGCTGGGGTATGAATATTCAAGACTCCCGACATACCTAATGTTTCGGGAGTCTTCTTTCATAAAATGTGAACATATGGTTTATATTATCATTTTGCTTGTGCTCGTGTTTGCCCTCGAAGTTCTCATTCTGAAAAAAGGGGTAAAAGCGGCCCGGAAGAATGCTAACTATTTAGCCGCAGAACAACGTCCCTCCGTGCCTGTTTCTCAGGCGAACAAAAAGATCCAGAAGCCGACTCATGACCACCGTCATTCCCCGTCCGGTGGACAGCAGAAGGTATCTCCCCTCCCTTCCGAAGTGTATGAAAATATTATTACGTTCCCCGGGGGTCCAAAAGAAAACGACATGCCGGATTCTGAACACGAACTCCGCAGATCTGCGTCGGCTGACATTCGTGAAAAAACAATGGCAGAAATGATTCAAGAGATTCGAGGAGCCAACTCTTCGGACGAAGCGCCCCCACTCCAGGATACTTCTGGATCCCCTGAAGAATTCGATCAGCTCATCGAAGATGAAAAAACCGAAAATCCTCAAGAGGTTGAAGACACTGAAGCAGAGTATAATAATGTTGACGAGTATGTTCTCGAAGAAAACGACGGAATGGACATCTACAGCGCCCGTGATGTTGGAGAAGGGGAAGACGCGATTAAAGATGTGGAGGCTATTGAAGAAGCCGAAACGGTTGTTTCTCCGGAGGAGCTTTTAAAATCCGGGATTCGTTTTGTGAAACAGGGCAAGCTGGATGATGGTATTACAACCCTGGAGCAAGCCGTCGCCATCACTCCCGATAAGGCAGAGGCGCATTTTAATCTCGGCATTGCTTATACCTTAAAAGAATCAACTCCTCAGGCGATCAGTTCATATCAACGGGCAATCGAGCTTGATGCCGATTATGGAAAAGCGTTATTTAACCTCGGCACGCTGTATCTGAAACAGGGAAAACTCGATCTCGCCATTGACAATCTAGATCGAGCCGTGAAGTTTCTCGCCGATCCGATGAAGGCCCTGTGGAATCTCTATGAGGCATATCGCTGCCGTGAACATTTTTCAAAAGCCCTGACGACCTTACAACAACTCATTGAGTTGGAGCCCAATGATGCCTCACTCCATAATCACTTAGGGATCTGCTATGTCAAACTTGGCGACTACAAAAAGGCGATCGCCTCGTGGAACCGATCAATCTCGTTGGGCGCGTCTTCTCTGCTTATTTTTTATAATCTGGGAAAAACGTATGAATTGTGTGGAGACGAACTTGCTGCAATTGACCAGTATGAAAAATTTTTACATCTGAACACCAAAAAATCTGAGTGGAAAGAGTTGGTCGATGAAGTAAAAGAACGTCTGGAAAGCTTACAGAAAAAAGACAGGACAGAGAAAAACTCTTGAGTGGCCAGGAGGACACGCTCAGAAGCTTTCCGGTGGGCCAGAAAACGGAGAGCCCACCCCGTGTTGAGGAATGTAAAAGTTCGGTTAACAGTAATTTCGGGCTTTATGGATTTGGCGGGCAAGCTCCAAAGCCTTGTCCGCCCCGTGTCGCTCAATCGACACGCTCGTTCGGCACTGCTTTCCTTTCTCATCGAGGGTTGTCACGATTAATTTCGGTTTGACACGCCCTACCGGTTTTCCTTTTTTCCGATCCTGCACCATCACCCGCCGAATCCCTTTGACACCAGTATTGGTCGGTCGAGTAATCCCCATGACATTTCGTTCTGTTCGGGGTTTTCCGAGCGCGAGTTCTCTCTCGTTTCGCCAGAGGATTGCCGCATGAAGCGCCTCCTCTTCCCTATCATACTGCTTCAACGAAAACAATTTCGAATATTTCTGCCCTTTCCAGCAGATGCGCACATAATAGCCGTCCACGTGCTTTTTGGGATCGTTCACGCGCGTAATATTCTTCATCACCTGCTTACTCTCGCCTGCCATATAAGGATGACTGATGCTTGATGATGTCAACGAGATTCTTGAAATTTCTCCCCAATCATCAATCGTCAATCGCTAATCAATTAGTTTAAATAATCGGAAATTCGTCGTTTTTGGACATGATGGCGTAAACGTTTTTTGGCCTTATCTTCGATTTGCCGAATCCTTTCTCGAGTTAAGCCAAGACGATTGCCGACCTCTTCCAGGGTCATTGCCGATGTGTAATCAATGCCGTAAAAGAGCCGCAAGACAATGTCATCCTGGCCATCTAATAACTCACCCACATGTTTTCGAGCATTCAAATCGAGTTTACGCACGTCTTGAGATGAGAGCCCCATCAGGTTCGCAACAGCATCATAATCGAGTTTTTTATCTGCTTCAATTCCATAGAGAGATTTCAAAATCTGTTTTTCGTCAGCATTCATCTTCTGATTAAGTATGCCGATCGCGTGTCGTTTGCGTTTCCGAACCACTTCCTCGGAAATATGCAGATATTTAGCGACTTCTTCAACCGAGAGAGCCCTCTCAAAGTTCAGTCCGTAACGAAGCCGCAACACAACTTCTTCCCGTTCGCTGATTTGGCTCAACATTTCCAGCAGCAGCTCTTCGATGGATTCGTTAATCAAGGGCTGATCGACCGGAGGAACCTGCTTGGATTCCATAAGATCGATAAACGTGCTGTCATCGCTGTCAGAAAGAGGGGCATCCAAAGACAGGTAATTTCGGGAAACTCTTAAAATATTGTCAACCTCTTTCCGCGACACTTTCAGATGTTTTGCCAATTCTTCAGACGTCGGTTCTTTTCCGTCGTTCCGTTGTAAGAGTTCAGTATACGACTGCCCGAGTTTATAGAGTAAACCCGCTTGTTTTAAGGGCAGACGAACGGCACCGCACTGCTCGGCCAGAGCCTGCATAATTGCCTGACGGATCCACCAGACACCATATGAAATAAATTTGACTCCTTTCGAAGCATCGAACCGTTTTGCCGCTTCGAGCAGACCAATGTTCCCTTCATTAATGAGATCGGAAAGGGACATACCACAGCCCTGGTATCCTTGAGCGACTTTGACAACAAATCGTAAATTTCCCTCGACTAAACGCCGTAATGCTTCAGGATCGCCGTCTTCAATATGAGCTGCCAATTCAACTTCTTCCTCACGAGACGTCACTGGAATCTTCCCAATTGCCTTTAAATAGGAATTCAAGGTATCATGAGAGACTGAATGAGAACGGTTATATGCCATAGATGCTTTTGCCTCGATATAATCGGTACATTAGAACGTATCGGATTTGATCACAATACCGTGTTTCCTGACTTTAACCAGAGCGTTCCTGGACGAAAGCTGCGTATCTTTCTGCGCCTCTTGCACTTGATGTTCCAATTGCTGGACATATTGGACGAGCTGTTCCATCGCTTCTTGCATCTGTTCCATTTTTTCTCGCATACTAAGAATTACTTCAACTCCCGCAAGATTCACGCCAAGTTCTCGAGTCAAACGTAACACTCTCCGCAACTTGTCAATATCCTCCTGTGAATAAAGACGAGTATTTCCCCCGGTTCGCTGAGGAACAACCAGCCCTTCCCGCTCATACAGGCGTAATGTTTGCGGATGAATGTCGAGCATTTCAGCCACAACACTGATCATAAAGAGTGGTCTTCCCCTGTCTCCTGCCGCATGTGCCATGCCAGTCTCCCTCCTTTGAAGAACATAGATGTACTAACGAACAGCCGTGTTCGTCGACTCAGGCTGCCAACACGGCTTGTTGGCAGGTACGTCACGCGCTCATGTGTATGATGCCAGGTGAGCGGCCAGTTCATCATAACGTTCTCATACATTTAGTATGTCCCCCTGGAAATGTTTGAAAAAAGCTCATCCCTCGGATTCTCCGGATGTAATCGGGCAATTTCCCGAAACAATTCAGATGTACGAGTATCAGCATTTTGAGGCGTCACCACCTTGACCGTCACAAATTGATCGCCACGTCCTGCGCCTTTCATGTGTGGAACTCCTTTTCCGCGTAGTCGAAACGTTTTCCCGCTTTGCGTTCCGGCAGGTACGATCATTGACGCCTCTCCCAGAGCAGTCGGGACGGTAATTTTACCGCCTAACACAGCCTCTGTCATCGAAATCGGAACATCGCAGTATAAATTATCGCCGCGCCGTTCAAAAAACGGATGATTCTGTACGCGCGTAATAATGTAAAGGTCGCCTGGTTTCCCGCCATTTTTTCCGACATGGCCTTTGCCTTGCACACGAATTTTCGAACCGTTATCAGCACCTGCCGGAATTTTAACGTCGATCCGGTCAGTTTGCGGCTGAGTACCATTTCCCTGGCACTGTTTGCATGGATGGGTATTGAGTTTCCCGCTGCCCTGGCAGCGTGGGCAAATTTGCGGAACACCAATATTAATAAAGCCTGTTGCGACTTTCACCTGGCCGCTGCCCTGGCACTGCGGACACGTCTCCATTGTGGTTCCCGGTTCCGTCTTTTTTCCCTGGCAGCGAGAACACAGCACATCATGCTGCACCATTAAGCGCGTATTTAAACCATTCAATACATCATCAAAACTGAGATCGATTGTATACTGGAGATCTTTTCCCTGAGCCGGTCCCTGATCTTTTGTGGCAGACTGCTGCCCACTGAAAAATGAACCAAAGAGATTGCCAATATCACCGACGTCAAAATTCACATTCTTACCAAACTGGCTGAAGTCAAATCCGCCAAAATCCCAGGGTCCCTGAGCGCTCCCTCCGGTTCCCCGTCTGAAGGTCTGATGCCCAAATCTGTCGTACATTGCGCGTTTTTTCGGATCGCTCAAGACCTGATAAGCCTCGCTGATTTCCTTAAACTGCGCCTCAGCCGTCGTATCGCCAGGATTTACGTCAGGATGATATTTCCGGGCTAATTTCCGATATGCCCCTTTAACCTCTTTGTCAGATGCTCCTTTTTGAAGATGTAACACTTCATAATAATCACGTTTCGCCATAATTTCCCCAATAACTCTCACAAGAAAGGTCTTATATCGATACCTCTGTGTGTCTTATGTCATATATAATAATATCTGAGTGACTTATTGTCAAGTTTTTTATAAAAACATATTTAATATTTTACGTACCAACCTCCAGAGAAACCGGCAAACGCTCAAAGAATCAGAGGAAAGAACACCATAGGAAAATCGCTGAAATAGAACAAGGATAATTTCCGTTTATATAAAATTTATGTCGGGAGCACTCAAATTTTCCAATTTTATTATCATGGACGATACGAGAGGTGAAAATAACTTGACAAGGAAAAGAAAGTTGCAGAAGACAACAATACTAAAACATGAAAAACTTAACTGAAGTGGGACGCTCGTCTGACATGATGAGGTACGTGAATTATTGCCAATGAATCATTGTCACTGAACAATGATTCATTTCAAAGGAGCTTATGGAGAAACGAAAAGGATCTGTCCGTAAATATTTGCGCGGCTTGGCGCACCATTTGAAACCCGTCGTATACGTCGGACAAAAAGGCTTGACTGAAAACTTTTTCGGAGCCGCAAACCAGGCACTTGATGAACACGAATTGATTAAAATTAAATTTACTCGTTTCAAACACGAAAAAAAAGAACTTGCAAAAGAAATTGAGCAGCAAACCCGAAGCGAAATGGTTGGTCTGATCGGCAATATCGCCATTTTCTATCGTCAGCATCACGACGAGGAAAAACGCTCGATCCAACTACCGTGAGCAATGTATGAACAATTTTTCACCAATCATTACGCATGGTAAGCTTATTGCGGCGATAACCTCATCGGATCTGCGGTTAATCGAGTACGTCGAGCAGCAGCTTTCGCAGACATTCGGCTCTTATGAATCGAAAAGCGACCTGTTTTCCTTTGATGATTTCACGTCTTATTATGCGTTAGAGATGGGGACTGGACTCCAAAAAAAGTTTGTGAGTTTCCAAAAGATGATTCCTCTCGAAGAATTCTCGGACATTAAATTGTTGACCAATCACCTCGAACAGGAGTCTGCTCATGATGGGAAACGGCGCATCAATCTCGATCCCGGATACGTGACGCATGCCCAGATGGTACTGGCGACGACCAAAAACTATTCTCACCGAATTTATATCGGAAAAGGCATCTACGGGGAACTGACATACGTATACAAAAAGAAAGCCTTTCATTTTTTGGAATGGACCTACCCTGATTATCGGGAGCCGTGGGCAATTGCATTTTTCGAAAACGTTCGGATGCACTACCTGCAACAGGTGCGGACCGCGACAACAAATTGAGAAAACAACGAACTGTCGTGCAAAGACGTCAAGGCGTTGAGAACGAACGATCGAGAGAGAGAGCTTTCTCACTCTCAGTGCCTTTGCGTCTGGGTGCGAGTACTAAACAATCAATTCGATGAAACAACGTCATAAGATATTACTCCTCAGTATATTTTGTATCAGTCTTTTACCAAGTGATCTCCTCGCCAACCCCTCGCCTTTACGACGCACGCCGACGGTCATTGCCATCGAAAAAGCGAGCCCCGCAGTTGTGAATATCAGTACAGAACAGATCGTCCGTTCACGAAGCTCTTTTGGATTTTCTGATCCCTTTTTTGATCAATTTTTTCGAGACTTCCTCGATCCGTTTCCGCGCCGGCAATATACGCAGAGCAGCCTGGGTTCGGGCGTGATTATCGATAAACGCGGCTATGTTCTGACCAATTACCATGTCATTGTCAGGGCCTCTAAAATCACGATTACCTTTGCCGATGGCCGGGAATTCGAAGCAACACTCGTTGGAGCCGATCCAAAATCGGATCTGGCAATTCTTCAGGCCGTTTCCGACGAACAACTTCCGGTCGCCCATATGGGAAGTTCGGACGATCTGATGATCGGAGAGCCGGTGATCGCAATCGGGAATCCTTTCGGTCTTTCGCATACCATCACGACCGGCGTCATCAGCGCCCTGAATCGCAGTATCCGGGTTAGCGAGGACCAGATCTTCCGAGGATTTGTCCAGACCGACGCCCCAATCAACCCTGGCAACAGTGGCGGACCATTGATCAATATTTTAGGCGATATCATCGGAATTAACACGGCAATTTACGGTGACGCCGAGGGGATCGGCTTTGCCATTCCAATCGATAAAGCGAAACGAATTATCGACGACCTCATCGAATATGGTCAGGTTCGCAGCGCTTGGATCGGTATTCAAGTGCAGGATATCACTCCGGCTATTGCCAAATATTTCGACTATGACTCATCCGATGGCGTGCTCATTACCCAGGTCTTAAAGGGTAGTTCTGCTGAGAAGTCCGATTTACGGCAGGGTGATATTATTACTGAGATCAACGGAAACCCAGTGCTCGACCAACGTGGATATACCGCCATCATCGCTGAATTTACTGCTGATGATGTACTCGATTTCTCGATAATTCGGAATGGCGAGCCCCGAACAATAGACGTTCGAGCCGAAGAATTTTCTCTGGAACAGGCGCTCAAAATGGCTCAGAAAGATTTTGGATTTATTGTGGAAGACATCCAGGAACAGAGCATCTATACCTACCGCCTCCAGACCACGAAGGGTGTCCTTATTACGAAAGTGCGTCCAAAAAGTCCGGCAGCTCAGGTCGGCATCGAGCCTGGAGATGTCATTCGGCAGGTCGAAGCGGCAGAAATAGACGATATGCCGTCCTTTCAGGAGGCTATGCGGAAAATTGCCAAAAAACGACAGGT
>PDWJ01003974.1_pt1 | contig 22456 bp, 19 predicted proteins | sample 1430881 | NCBI WGS metagenome assembly PDWJ01 (sample SAMN01162460, study PRJNA174530) | Oral metagenome, whole genome shotgun sequencing project. | biome: Marine environment; feature: Marine mammal; material: Swab sample of the gingival sulcus; isolation source: swab sample of gingival sulcus... | reverse complement strand
GTTCGTAATTTTACTAAAAAATTATTTGCATACTTTGGCTCTACTTTTAGGGAAAATTGCTATTTAACAAAAATATTAAATTTCTACTTTTGTAGATTTTTCCCTATTTTAAGCCAAAAAGAAAATTTAACAAAAATATTAAATTTCTACTTTTGTAGATAAAGAAATAAAAGAAATATCTAAAGAAATTTAACAAAAATATTAAATTTCTACTTTTGTAGATTATCTCTTTTCATACCAAAATTACTAAATTTAACAAAAATATTAAATTTCTACTTTTGTAGATAAAACTCAAAATCTGTATTAATTTTCATATTTAACAAAAATATTAAATTTCTACTTTTGTAGATATAGTGTATATTACAACACCTAGTAAAATTTAATTTAACAAAAATATTAAATTTCTACTTTTGTAGATATTTTTAAATACTTTATCCGCTCTAAGTTGATTTAACAAAAATATTAAATTTCTACTTTTGTAGATTCCATGATTTCAAGAATAAATCCGGTATATTTAACAAAAATATTAAATTTCTACTTTTGTAGATTTATTCAAACTGGAATAATATAACTTTCTATTTAACAAAAATATTAAATTTCTACTTTTGTAGATCAGATGGTATAAAGATTTTCATTTTATATTTAACAAAAATATTAAATTTCTACTTTTGTAGATTATAGAAAACCTATGATAATTATTTAATTTAACAAAAATATTAAATTTCTACTTTTGTAGATTCACATAACTTAAAAGGTTATAATATAAATTTAACAAAAATATTAAATTTCTACTTTTGTAGATTACACATTCTACTTTTTCAAAAATTACATTTAACAAAAATATTAAATTTCTACTTTTGTAGATTACTTCTTTCATATCTGCTTCATCTATATTTAACAAAAATATTAAATTTCTACTTTTGTAGATATCAGTGTCAGTTACCTTCCGCTACATTAATTTAACAAAAATATTAAATTTCTACTGTTTTTATAGTTTTATCTAAAATAAACTTGTTATTAATTCAATAATCTGTAGTAAAATCAAGATTTCTACAAAAATAGCCAAAAAGCTTTGACTTTTTTATCTTTTTTTATATAATTCCTTAGCTTTATAATATTTTAAAGCTAAAATTATAAATGGTGCTTGTAGTTTAGTTGGTTAGAATATCGGGTTGTGACTCCGAGGGTCATGGGTTCGAGTCCCATCAAGCACCCCATTTTTAAAAATTTTGAAGTAGAAAGTTTGTTTTAAAGAAGCTTTTTGCTATAAAGATTTTTACTTATATGAAAAATGAATATTAAAAAAGCCTTATAAAAAATTAATATTTGTTTCTCATTATTATTTTATTTTTTAATTTATTTCTGTAATTATGACAGATAAAGATTTGGCTCTGTTTGAAGAGTTATTTAAAGAATCTCCTGAAATAAAGTATCCAAAAACTTGAGAAGTTATATCTGGTACTATTATTAAAGTAGAAAAAAAGAATGTTTTAGTAAATGTAAATAATCAATTTACAGGTTTAGTTGTTAGCAAAGAAGTTGGTAATACTGTTGATCCTAGTACTTTATTGCCATGAACTTCGATTGAAGTTATGGTATTATGAGATAGTGTTGAAAGAGGTTTGTTAATTTTATCTCTTAAAAGAGCTAACCAAATTAAGAATCTTTCGAATCTTGAAAAATTCTTTAACTCATCTGAAGTTATTACTGTTAGACCAACTGAAGCTAATAAATGAGGTTTACTTATTGATATTGATGGTTTAAAATGATTTATTCCAGTTTCTCAATTAACTCCTTTACATTATCCTAGAGTTGAGTGAGCTGATCCAGAAAAGATTCTTGCTCATTTAAATTCATTAGTATGAGTTGATTTTAAAGTTAGAGTAATAAATGTTGATGAAAATGGTAAGAAAATTATATTTTCTGAGAAAGCTGCAATTAAAGAAGATAGAGAGAAGGCATTATGAAATTTAAAGGAGTGAGATGTTGTTGAATGAGTTGTAAGTTGAATTTTGACATATTGATTATTTGTTACTTTCAATTGATTAGAATGATTGGTTCATGTTTCTGAAATTGATTGGGGTCATGTAAATAACCCTAGTAAGTTTGCAAAAGTATGAATGAAAGTAAAGGTAAAAGTAATATGACTTGATACTGAGAAAATATCTCTTTCTATTAAAAGATTAAAAGAAAATCCTTGGGATGTTCTTGCTAAGAAATATAAAGTTAATGATGTTGTTACTGCTCCAATATCTAGAATATCTCAATTTTGAGCATTTATGGATTTGGAATGATGAATTCAAGGTCTTATTCATTTATCTGAAATTTCTCATTGAGTAGTTAAAGATATAAGAGATTTCATAAAAGTTTGAGAAGAAGTTAAAGCTAAAATTATAAATTTTGAACCAAAAAAGAAAAGAATAGGTCTTTCTTTAAAAGCTTTAAAACCAGCTCCTAAACAAACTAAAAAAGAATCTGATAAAAAAGAAGAAACAGAAGAAAAAAAAGAAGAAGTTAAGGTAGAAAAAACTAAAGCAAAAGAAAAGAGTGTAGAGACTAAAAAAACTACTGAGAAGAAGACTGCTGCTACTAAAAAATCTTCTGCAAAAAAAGAAACTACTGCTAAAGAAGAAAAATAATACTAAAATATTTTTGGGAATCCTATTTATAGGAACAGAAATATTTATTAAAGGCTAATAAATTAGCTTTGCTTATTTATATAATGAAATTAAAATGGAAAAAAAAGTACTAAATTCAATGTTTGATAATTTACTTCATATTTGAAATAAAAAGAATTATTGGAATCCAAATATGAGAGAATACATATATTGAAATGTTAATTGAGTTTATGTTTTTAATTTGATAAAAACTTGAGAAAAAATAAAAGAAGTTCAAACTGAATTAAAATCTTTGGTTTCAGAAGGTAAAAAAATTCTTTTTGTTGCAACTAAACTTCAAGCAAGAGATCCTTTTGTTAAATTAGCTGAGGAAACAGGTCATTTTTATGTTTCTGAAAAATGGGTTCCTTGACTTTTAACTAATTTTAAGACAATAAAGAAAAGAATTTCTTATTATTTAAAATTGATTAAAGATAGTGAATCTTGAGCTCTTGATTCTCTTACAAAAAAAGAAAAAGCTAAAAAACTTCTTGAGCTTGAAAAATTAGATAAAGCATATAGATGATTAAAAGAAATAAAAAAAGTTCCAGATATTGTTTTTGCAGTTGATTGAGCTTATGAAGTGCAATCTATAAAGGAAGCTAATTCATTGAATCTTAAAGTATATTCTATTTCAAATACAAATGGTGATGATACAATTGTAGATAATATTATACCTGCAAATACAAATTCAGTAAAATCTTTAGAGTTTATATCTTCATGATTATCTTCTGTATTATCATGAATAAAAGTTTCTGCACCTAAGAAGAATCCAGTAAAAAAAACATACCAAAAACCAAAATTTGAAGAAAAAAAAGTAGTAAATAAGGATTCTGCTAAAAAAGAAGTATCTAAAAAAGACGAGAAAAAGTAAAAAATTCGAAACAATATTAAAAAGTATTGATTTAATCTTTTTTATGACTAAACTTTTACTAGAGTTTTATTTGTTAATTTTTTACTATGTCAAAAAAAGAATGACCTAAAACTGATAACTTAAAGAACGCATTATGTTATGTTCCTTTCGTTTGAATACTTTTTTTCTTTATAGAAGATAATAAAAGTCCTGAATTTAAAAAGCATATAAAATATTGAACTATTTTACTTTTTGTATTCTTAATATTAAATATACTTTTGTGATGGATATGACTTTTAAGAGGTTTGTTGACCGTTTTATATTTTTGATGAATAAGCTTTATAATGTGGAAGATTTATTCTTGAGAAGAGGTTGACTTATCTTATATAGATAAAGCAGAAGAAGGAATAAAGAAAAAGATGGATAATTAATTTATTTTATAATAAGAATTATAATAATGTGAATAACTGCTGCACAAATTAAAGAGCTTAGAGAAATTACATGAATCTGAATGATGGAATGTAAAAAAGCTCTTACTCAAACTGACTGAGATATTGAAAAAGCAATTGATGAGTTAAGAAAAAAAGGTTTAGCAAAAGCTGCTAAAAAAGCTGATAGAGAAACTAAAGAATGAGGTTTAAAAATATTGACAGAAGATTGAAAAGCTTATGTTGTTTCAGTATGAACTGAAACAGATTTCTTGGCAAATAGTGACAAATTTAAAGCTATGCTTGAAGAAATAATCAAATTTTTGAAAGAAAATGGTTCTGATTCAAAAGAAAAGGCTCAAGAGTTTATTAATGAGAATTACGCTCTTGAGATGGGTGAAAATTTACAAATCTCAGATTATGAAATTGTAGATTGAGATATTATAGCCTCATATGTTCATTCAAATGGAAAAATAGCTGCTTTAGTTGTTGCTGAAGAAGGTACAGACCAAGAGAAAGCTAAACAAGTTGCTATGCATGTAACTGCTTCTAATCCAGATTATTTATCACCAGAGGATATTTCAGATGAAGTTATAGAAAAAGAAAAATCTCTTCAATTAGAAATAATGAAAAATGATCCAAAAATGTCTAACAAAACAGATGATGTTTTGCTAAAAATTATTGAAGGTAAAATGTGAAAATTTAAATCAGAGATTTCTTTACTAGAACAAGCATTTGTAATTGATCCAAATGTTAAAGTAAAAGATTTTATAGGAAAAGACTCAATTAAATTTTTTAAAAGATATTCTATATAATTAAAAAACCTTTATGCTCTTTTTAATAAATAGTATAAGGGTTTTTATTAGTCCCATATTTCAACGGTCAGAATGCAGGACTCCAAATCCTGTGATCTAGGTTCGATTCCTAGTGGGACTGCCATTTAGAATTTTGACAAAAATCTCAGTTTTGAGATTTTTTTTGTTGGCTTAAATTAGGGGAAAAGTGTAGAAAAAGTTTGTGTGATAGCTTAAATTTTCATACTCAATTTTATATTTTTTTGATTTTATTTCTTCCAGTTCTTTGTTTTTCTTTTCAAGTATTTGGGAATATTTAAAATTTCTATTTACACAGTTTTATAAACACTTCCGATTAACTTTATAACTTAATCTCTTAGTTGTCTCATAAAGTTTTACTTACTTTATCTTTTACATTTTTATCCTCTCAAATTTCATTACCTAATGCAAGAGGGTTAATTACCATTCCCTTAAATACTCATATATTAGGATTAATTTCATCTGTATCAGCATGGTTTGGATATACTATCATGTAATAGCTATTTTCATCATCAAAAGCCCCAACAAGTTCAGGTATATGTCTTCCATTTTTATCTGTTTTTTGGTTCATAGCTGTTGCTTCTGGGAAATTTCATATAATTTTATCTCTTATATCCCTATCAACAAATTCTATAAAAGTAAATCCTTCAATTCATTCAATGATTTTACATCCACCTCAAAAACCAGATATTTCTACTTTATCTAGATAATTTCATCCTCTAAATAATTGAAATGCATATTCAGGTATTGCAAAGGTTTTCCCTTTGTTAAGGGCTTTAATTGTATTCATAATTTTTATTTTTTAGGTGATATTCTACTTCTCCAAAAATCTATCATATAAGTTTTTCAATCATCTCATAAGATAAAGTTTCACCAGTGACTGTCATTGTGATAGTATCATTCTTTTTCAAATAGTCTTAATATAGGTTTGATATCTCTCCGTTCTATTCTACTCCAAATACTTTCAACATCAATGATAAAATCTCTATCTTCCGTTATCATCCATCTATCATCCATTTCGCTACTTCAAGTAGGGTATAGTTGTAATCATCTTTCTCTGAGTAAATTTTCTATTCAATGGTCTGTTAATTGCTGTATTTCTTCTCTGGGGATATCAGTTAACTCATCTTTATAGAATTCTAATATTATATAAATTTGATTTTTTATGTATAAATAATTATAATATATACATATATTATATATAACAAAATCATTATGAGAACAACAATGAATTTCACACTTAAAGAAAAATTAAAAAAAGAGTTTTATGATTTAGCTAAAAATATGTGAACTACACCATCAAACTTATTAAATATGTTAATGCAAAATGCAGTTATTACTAGAAGTATAAATATTACTCTTCCTTCAAAAAATGATTGGGGAGTTGAAATTGAGCCACTTGATACAAGTGACTGGGGTGAAGAATTTAATAGAAAAACAGAAGAAAATACAAAAAAGTTAAAAAACTTAATTACTAATTGAAAAGTATAATATGAAAATAGTAATAACAAATAAGAGAGGAAAACTTAAAAAAACTTCGAAAATATTTTGATAAGAAAGAATTTGTTTCAAAAATAAGAGAAAAACAACATTCTTTTATATCCTTACATAATCCTTATTTTAAAATAAGGACAAATATAAATACTTTTGCTATTAGGTGATTTTTACTTATGGAAGTAAATAGTTTAATTGTTCCTTTAATGTTATTTGCTAAAAAAAATAAAAAGGACTGAAATAATCTTAATTGGGAATAATATAAAAAAGATATTTTAAAAGAGTATGATAATGCTATTTTAGATATAGAAAATTGAAATTTTGAAAGTTTCGAAGATTAAGATTAATGTAATATATTTTTCTGTTAAAACTTTATTCTTTCTATAAAACAATTATTTTGTTTAAAAACTCTATAGAAATTTTTAGTAAATTCATATAGAGTTTTGCCTTTAGGGGGGCTGAAGAAAGAGGTTTTGGTATTGTCATTAAAGAATTTAAAGAAAATCCATCTTCGGATGGATTTTTTGTTGGCTTAAAATAGGGGGATATATAGTGTACAATCATATTTTTTTAAATATGCGATAAGCTTATTGATAGTGTGAGAAATTGATATTAATTTTGTAATATGATATTCTATTAATATATTATTCTCATAGTTAATCATATGCCTGAAATACTTTGAAATAGATATGAATGACAAGAAAACAGAAATAATGAAAGTATTTCTGTTTTTGATGATAATAAATATCAAAAAGAACTTCAAAGTTTCTATATGAGAAATCAAGATAATTCTGAAATAATTCAATCACTAAAATCTTTTTTAAATCACCAAGAACAAGAAAAATTAGATTTAAGAGAAAAATTAGAAAGTCTTGTATTAAAAGAAACAAGAGAAGAATTAGATAAACAAGCAATGATAAATGAAGCAAAAATAATGCTTTATGAAAAACTTTGAATAGATAATAATTTAAACAATAATAGTAGTTTTGAAAATTTTTCAAAATGAATAGTAGATGAATTAATATTAAATAACTATGATTTAGCTATTCAAGTATGGGAAACAAATTGAAAAATAATACTTGATTGATTAAGTCAATTAGTAAGTTGGGATTGATTAAAACAAATAGCAGAAGCAATATGAGAAAGTTTTTGGAGTTTATTAACTTGAGATGCTTATGAAAAATGAAAGGCAGTTGCAGAATTATGATTAATATGAAGTTGAGTTTGAGTATGAGTATATGTTTGAAAGAAAACTGTTAAACTCTGAATGAAACAAATCTCAAAATTAAGAATTAATAAAGAAAGGTTAGTTCAAAGCCTAGAAGTAAAAAATGTTGTTTGAGAAACTAGTTGAAAAGTAGATGAGATAGTTCCTAAAAAAGTGTTTGATTTTGAAAGTAAATTAGTAGATAACTTACCAGAAGAACAGTTAAAAGAATTACAAAAATTAAAAGATAAGGAAGTTTTAGATAATAGATTAAATTTAAAAGATTTTGATAATTTAAGTGTTGATGAAAAATTAAAAAATCTTTGAATACCAAAAGAATTTTATTATTTAATTAATGAAAGTTGATTATGATGAAAATGATTTGATGTTATTAAGAGATATAGAGCTCTACAATATAGAGATGAATTATTATGAAAACAACATATAAATTTTAGTTCAATGATTGATAAAGCAATAGAAAAAATACCTAATTTAGATAGAACAGAAGCAATGTTAATTTTTGCTTTTACTGATAAATTTATGTTTTGAAATATAAATTGAGTTTTAAGATGAACTGAAAAATTAACAATAGCACAAAAAAAGTTATTAAAAAAACTTGATGAATGATTAGAAAAAATGCCAGACTTGGAATGAAAACATATAATTAGATGAGATAGTCATCATTCTTGGGTTTCAGAGAATGAGGTTAAAATTTGAGATAAAGTAGCTACTAATGTAGAAATATCAGAATTAATAAAACAGTGAAAAATAAAGTGATTAAAAAAATGAGATAATATTTTACTAGATTGATATACATTTGTTTCAGATAATATAGATGATATATTTATTTGAAAACACTTTGCTGATAATGATACATTAGTAATAATAAAGTGAGATAACTGATGAATTAAAGATATTTCTTCTTTATCATTGTATAAAAACTTTTGAGATTATTTCCCTTGAAATTGAAGTACAGAAATTGAATGAGTAATTCAAAGGTGAAGTACTCTTGAATTTGAAAATAGTAGAATTTTAGAAAAAGCAAAGTTTAATAATTGAAAGTTTGAGAAAAAAGTTCTTGTTGTTAGAGTAAAAAAATAAATTTGTTTTTAAGTAGTATTTATAATATAATATATTAAATAATTAACAATAAATATGGAAAATAAAATAACTCATACATTATCAGAATGAGAAGTTCAAAATAAGGTAAAAGAATGGTTTTGGCCTTTTATTAAGTTGATTAGAGAATGAAAAAAAATAAATATATCTGATTATAGAGAGGTTGAACCAGATATAGATTTATTTTTAAATGATATTATTATAGAAATTGCTAATTTTTCTTGATATCAAACAAGAGAAGATATTATAAGAGAAGATTTTATCTTAGATGAACAAGCAAAAAGAGCATTAGAATTACAATCAAATATAGATGAAAATTTATGACAAGTAAATGAAGTTTTAGATTGATGAAAAACTAAAAGTATAGAGTGAATAAATATTTCTTACGAAGAACTTGCTGAAAGAATAGGAGATTTATATTATGATAGTTTAGCTGTATTTATTGCTGATTTGAAAGATAATATAGATAATAAAGAAATTAAATCTTTATTAAATGAAGCATTTTCTAATATATCTACTGCTTGGGGTTATTGTGAAAAACCAGTTGAAGATTATTTAGAAAGTATAAAAGAAAAGCCAGAAAAAGTAAAAACTTTTAAACATACAAATCAAATTAAATGAATTGGTATAGATAATAAAGAACTTGCTAAAAGAATTTGAAATTTAGTAAATAGTGAATTATCTAAATTTTTAGAAGCATTTTCTGAAAAAATGTATAAAGATTGAATAGCTGATGAGTGAAGAATACCTTCAAGAATTAAATTAGCAACTGAATTATATTCTTGTGCTAGTAGATTAAAAGAAGCAAGTCAAATTTTATAAAAAAGAGTTTCGCTTATTTAAAGAGGGAAACCACCCTATTTTTTATTATTAACCATATTTTCAATAGGTGATAGATGTCTGTTTTTTGTATATTTTAATTAAGTGGCAATTTTTATAATTTTTAATATAATATACTAAAAAATTATTTAAAATAAAATATTAAAAATTATGGAACAAGTCGTTAGAACCATTTTATTCAATGAAAAAAAAGAAATTTTATTAGTGAAACATTCAGAAAAAACTCTCTGGGCTTTACCTGGCGGTCATATTGAGAAATGAGAGAATATGTATCAAGCTTTACATAGAGAAATTATGGAAGAATTTAATCTTCAGATAAATATTCCATTAGAAGTAGCTTGATTAAAAGATAGTAGAGTAAATATTGAAGAATTTCCTAAACCAATAAGTATTTATAAAATAACTTTTTGAGATAGAGAAAAAATGGAATATATCTTTCTTGCGAAAATAATAAGTTGAAAAATGAGGGTTGATAAAAATGAAATTTTTGAATATAAATTTTTTAAAAAAGGAGATATTTTAAATCAGAGAAAAGAAATTTATTCTCAAATTGTTGACCTAGTAGAAAAGTATGTTAATTAAATATTTTTATATATTTATTAAAAGTATCTTTTTTAAGATATACCATGTATAGAAATAATAAAAAAAAGAAATTATGAAAACAACATCACATTTTTTATGATTAGAAATGGAACCTGAAATATTTTCAGATATTTTTGTAGAAATTTATAATTATTTAAAAGAAAATAATATTGAAAATATTGTAGAAATGCAAAATCCACTTTCTCCTCATATAACTTTGTATTATTTTGAAAAAGAAATTTCCCAAGAAAATATGCAAAATATCCAAGAAAATATAAAAAAGTTAGATGTTTCAAAAGAAATATTTCTTATGGGGATAGATTACTTTTATAGAAATAATAATAGGTTTATATGTTATTTTACAATAAAAACAGAAATTCCTTTAGAAAGGTATAGAAATATTTTCCATAAAAAATATAATAGAGTTGAGATTTCTGACAATAGCTTAGTTTTTTCTCCACACATAACTTTTTTAAGAATTTTAAATAATAATATCTTTGAAAGACATAGAGAGAGTTTAGAAAAAATTATTTTTGAGAATATAAATAATATTAAAAATAAAAATATTTTTTCGTGAAAAATATTTTTATATAGGGTGAATTCAAAGTTTCCATGAGAAATACAATTGAAATATATATTAGAATAAAAACTTTTGATTTTTTATCCATTATATATAAAATACTGGAGTTTTCAGTATTTTATATATATTAGAATAAAAACTTTGAATTTTTAACTTTATTTTTATAAAATTATTTTTTAAGAATTTTATTATGAAAAAACATATTATTATAATTGTAATTCTTATTTTTTTATGAATTTGACTTTATCCTAAAAGAGCTGTTTATCAAGATGGAGGAACAAGAACTTACTCAGCATTATTTTATAAATACATAAAATGGAGTAGACTAGTTGACTGTGATGATTGTATAAAACCTTATTATAAAGAAAATGAGTTTGTTTTATTCCCTAATAATTTTAAAAACTTAGATGCGTATTGGAAAGATGAATATTTGAAAAAAATTCCAAAATATGAAGATAATACAAAAGAAATAAAAATTACAAAAGAAGATAAACTAAATTGAGAATCTAAAATTGTTTGAAGAGTTAATATTCCAAAAGATGCAAAACATAGTATTTCTTATTCTGGAAAAGGTGAAGTTATAGATTATTTTGTAGAGTATCCTGCTTGAGAATTTGAAGAAGATAAAAGTTTAAGTTTTGATAATAAAAAAGCTAATGAAGTAAGAAAAAAGGTAGATAGAAAAAATAATCTTTTTTATAAAAATTGGAAGCATGATAGAGGTTCTAATCACTCAAAAAAATTTGGAACAATAAATGTTGACACAATTGACTCCAAGGATTGATATATTCAATATATAGTTAAAAAAGGTGATAAAGAACTTTATAAAAGTACAAAAACTATGTTTATTGTAGAAGAACCATTCAAAAATTTAGTTTCAAAATGAGATGATTGGTGGCTTTTGTATAATGAGGTTCAGAGACATTCAAATCCTGCAATGAGTTCTTTGAAGTTTCATACTAGATTAATTAAAAATTGAGAAGAAATAAAATATGAAAATGTCTTCTGACTTTCTAATTTAGATTGAAAATTATTTTATTTCTTCAAAAAAGATAAAAATTCAAAAATTCAGTATTATCTTGATGGAAAAATTTATGATACAAATTTTGACGAAATCATTCATGATAGATGTTGTGAACCTTGAGCTTATAATTTAGTTATTTCTCTTGATTGAAGAATGTATTTTTGGTGAATAAATTGAAAACAATTTACTTATAATGAAATGCTTCTACCATGATTTAAAGTAAATTTTGAAAAATAAAATAATTTTATTTTTTATCTAACCCAGGTATCAACTTCTGTCCATCTTTTATTATTTTCATAAGTTCAAGCACACCGTCAGCTACTTCTTCATTCATTTCATCATAAAACAGTGGTATTACTAAACCGATATCTCATTGCTCACCTTCAAGAAGATGTCCGCCAATCAGCATTCCGTGAATCTGTTTTATGTAAACTTCAATTTATACAAACATCATTTACATAAGATCACTCAATAACTTTTTCAGTAATTATATCATTATAATCTCAAGAAGTATTAGTCCGTCCACAATATCACCAAGTTCAATGTAAAATATGATCTACATAATCAGCTATAGTTGTATGCTCATTTCAACATTGTCTAGTTTTAAATTGATTTATTTTTATTGCATAATTTTCAGAAGGTTTATGTAATCTTTTATAAGTCATTAGAATCTTTGTTCATCAAGAAAAATCTCCACCTATGTAAGTATTTCAAATACCTGATTTCCGTTGTTGAAGTAGAGTCCATCATCAAGAATCAATAGTCATATTGCAAGTAGCTAGGTAAGGAGCATTTCCTCAATTTCAATCAGTATCTATATAATATTCTCAATCTCAAGTATTTCAGAAATAAGAATATCAACTAGGAGGATTTTTATATTCATTACAATCTCTAGCATAAGTTCAATCAGACCATCTTCTTCAGGAATTATAAGAAACTATTTTTTCTCAAACATTATTTCTAAAATAAAGCTTATTAAGTCTTGCAAAACTTTCCCGTTTGGCTCAAGAAGACTCTCAAAAAGTACCTGTTGTATCATAATTCATATAACCATTAGAAATATAACTTCAAGCAACCTCCCGTCAAAATTGACAATAATTTTTTCACAACCAAATCCATTTTGCATCAGATCAATCTGGATTTGGTAAGTTATTTTGAGTCATTATAGTCATAAAATCACTATGTCATAAACATCTATAACTACCTCTAGATGTTTGAGTAGAAACATCTTCTCAAATATTAGAAATATTATAAAAATAATCATTTCAATTCCAATCATCATTATAAAGTTCAGTTACATCTATACTATATCTATTTGGATTAAAACATTCTAAATTATAATTAGAGATTATATTTCAAAGCCAACAAGATTTTGCATCAGAAAAGTTATAACTTCATTTAATATTTACATATTGAGTCCATCATCATCAGTTAGTACTCATATCACAGTAAACTTCAAAAGCTGGTTTATTAGCATCTGGTTTTATCATATAAGTTCAATCTCAAGTGTCTCATGTATAATAGTGGTTTGGATTATTTCACCTCCTATAATCATTACAGGTTTTAGCATAAGTTCAGTCAGACCAAGTTTTAACTCAAGAATTCTCTTCTATATACACATAATTATTTTCTTTACAATCAACTCAATTAGATTCATACTCAGGACAATATTTTAAGTTTATATGGAAATCAACACTTCACTCATAATTTCAGGCATCTTTAAGATTATCATCATTTTTTGCTCAGAATTGAAACAGATAATTATCTTCAAATCTATTTCAGTTTATGCTTTCCTTGAAACTAGGATTTCATAAGTATTCGGGATTATTAATTTTTTTTAAACCAGATGTTCCCATTTTGTATCACCATCAACTAATTCAGTCATATGGATTTATTTCAGATAACTCATATTTTAGATTTTGTGGATTTATAATTTTTAATTCATAAGGAGCTCAAATAGTTTTTACTTTAATAGTAACTATTGCTCCATTTAAGTCCACATAAGCAGGAGCAATATTTTGTCACCAACTTGTTCAATTATATTTACGTAATTGAAAATTTGCAGAATTTGTATTTATCGTATTCGGACTAACATATTTTATTTCCAAAGTAAAAGGAGAGCTTGGATGAATTCAGTTATCTCTAATAGTAGAATCAAAAATATCTACATTTGCATAAGAAGTAGAAAAAGCAAATATAGCAGAGAATATAGCAAAAATTAATTTAAAAATATATCTTAACATTTATCTTTTTTATAAAAAACCTTTTTATTTATTATAAATAATAAAATATGGAAATCAAGAGAAATTTACATAATTTACTTATTTATTATATTATAGAATCTTATTATAGAATCTTAAAAAAGTTTACTAATATATAGTAAAAACTAATTATTTTAATTTAAATTCAATATTTTTTAATATATTTGAAACCTTGTTTATAAAAAATGGTCTGATTTCAATGTTTACTTCACTTATTTTATTATCATTTAGAAGAATTTTTATAGCATCTTCTTTGTCTAGTCATAGTATTTCATTTTTAAGTTTTTCTACATAATAATTTTCTTCGTTATCAAAATTATGAGAAACAAATACTTCTATTTGCAGAGTTGCTTTTATTTCATGAGGATATTTTTGTTTATAAATAACATTTGATACTCTTAGAGATTTATCATTTATAAAAGTAATTTTTTCGTCTCATTCAATAATTGAGTTTTTAATAACAGATCTCATCTTATTTATTACCGTATTTTTGTTATATACATATGTATTTATAACTATAGATCAAGATAGTGTAAAATTATCTCTTTTTTGTCAAGGATTTAATATTCTTCAAACTTCTTTTATATTTAAATCGCTATATTTTATAATTTTGTCTATTCATAGTATCTCATAAGTTATATTATTGCTTATATTTTCTTGTTTTATTTTATTTTTTAGTTCTTTTAAAGAATTTTGTTTCAACTTCTCTTCAAATATTTTATATGAATTATCTATATCTTCTTTTGTAAGAATTTTTGCATATTCATTGCTTCATCATATTATGTCTGAACTTGTTTCTCAGTATATACTCTCTTTTTCTTTTTCATTTAATCATGGTAAAATTAATTTTGTTCACTTTTTTATATTTCAGTTTTTTCATATTACTTCTCAGTTAATATCAAAATCTTTTGCAACAATCTCAACCTCTATTTTTCATGGTATAATTATTCATTCTTTATTTTTTTCTGCCTTTTTTATATTTATATCTTTCTTTATTTTATATAATAGTCATGATTTTGTTTTTAATCTAGTGTTTTTTATTAATTCCACTTCTTCATCTAAATAATTGTATATTATTGCTTTTCAGAAACTTCTTTTGTTATTTTTTATTTCTACTCATGATGTTCAGAAAGTTTCTTTCAGAGATGTTTTATTAGATATTTTTTTTATAGTAACTATGTTATTTCTATAAGAAGGAGTTTCTTCATTTTCAGTAAATATTATGTTTTTGTTTCTAGTTTTTATTGTTGTTTCAGGAGTTATGCTTACTATGGTTTTATTTACTGCAAAATAAAAAATAAAGGTAAATATAGATATAGATATTAAAAGTATTGTTGTAAAAAATCATATTCTAGTTTTTGTGTTTTTTGTTATATTATGTATTCACAATTGTTGATTTTTGTCACTTTTTAAAAAATAAGCTATTTCTTCTATATATTTTTTAATTTGAAACTTAAGAAATGAAAAAAATGTAAAGTTATACTTTAACAATTCTTGAGTTTTGCTTAAGTCTTTATTGCTTGTTAATGAGTATTTTATTCATATTCTTTTTCAAATATTTTTTGCATTAATATCATTAGTTATGATTATTAACTCTTTATCTAAACATTTATTTTTTATTATTTTTAATGAAAGATAATTATGTAATACTTGATGTCAGAATGGGAAATCAAGCACTATTTTTTCTTTATTTGAAACACTTATTTTATTTACTATATCTATAAGAGTATCAGAGTCTTTTACTTTTATCATGTTTATTTTATTTTTATTAAATCATTATATTTATTATAATTTAGGCTTAATAAATTGCAAATAGATTATTTAATATTATAATAATTTTAATAAATATTTAACTTATCTTTGTGGAAGAAATAAAAAAAATAATTAAAATTATAGATGATTCAATTTTAGAAGATTCTAAAAATTCAATCACTTCTTGATGAATAATTAAAGATACCTATAATGAAGAGATTTTTAATTATAGGGATATTATATTAAATTCTAAAGATTGGCTTTCCAATTATCAAATTAAATTATCAAAAGAAACTTGAATATGAAATTTAAGAATAAAATTTACTTCTGCTTCTTGATATTTTATAGAAATCTCGAAATCTCAAGTTTCAAAAGTTTTGCCTAATTTTATTCATAAGCAAACTCTCGTAAATGCTTCTAGATATATTACTGTTGAGTTAAAAGAGTTTGAGCAGAAATTATTAGAGGCAGAAAGAATATTAGCTGAAAAAGAGTATGAAATATTTTTAGAAATAAGGGCTGTTATATTATCTAAATTTGAAGCTATAAAAAAAGTTGATCATAAAATAGCTTATATTGATTTTGTTTGTAGCTTATCCTATGTCTCTTTAAATAATGATTATTGTAGACCTATGATATGACAAAAACCTGAAATAAATATAGTTTGATGAAGACACCCTGTAATTGAAAATATTGAGAAAGATTTCATAAGTAATGAATTAATCTTGAATAATAATGATTATATACATATTATTACATGACCTAATATGTGAGGTAAATCAACATACTTAAGACAGAACTCTTTGATTATATTAATGGCACATATTTGATCTTTTGTACCAGCTAAGGAAGTTAAAATTAGTGTTATTGATAAACTTTTCTCAAGAGTTTGAGCAAGCGATAATTTATTTTTATGACAATCTACTTTTATGGTAGAAATGCAAGAAATGGCTAATATAATTAATAATTCTACAGAAAAAAGTTTTATAATTATTGATGAAATATGAAGATGAACTAGTACATATGACTGAATCAGTTTGGCTTGGTCTATATTAAAATATATACATTCTAACATAAAAGCAAAAACTCTTTTTGCTACTCATTATCATGAATTGATTGATGAATCTTTATCTTTAAAATGAGTTTCAAACTATTCTGTTGCTGTTTGAGAGAATGATAAAAATCTTGTATTTCTCAGAAAAATAATTCCTTGATGAATAAAAAAAAGTTTTTGAATAGAGGTTGCTAAAATAGCTTGAATCAATGATTCTATTTTAAAAGAAGCAAGAAATATGTTAAAAAACTTAGAATTAGAGCACCATAAATTAAAATGAAATCAACTTAGTTTAGAAGACTTTTCTTTAAATCAGATAAAAGTGAAATCAGAAAGTTTATCTTATCTAGAAAATGAATTAAAGAATCTGGATATAAATTCTCTTACACCATTAGATGCTATGATAAAAATTTCGCATTGGAAAAAGAAAATATAATTTATTATAATAAAAACTTGAATATTGTCATAAAATAAGTATAAATATAATATATTTATTTTATATCTTATTTTTTATATGAAAAATATTTTAAAAGTTGTTTTCTTTTCTTTTTTTGGTTTACTTATTTTTGGTATGTTGTTTACCATTATAAATAATAGTAAAAAGACTAATACTGAAGTTCCTAAAAATAATACAGGTGTTGTTTCTCTAAAATCATGAAATACTTTATCATGAGCTTCAGATGATTTGTTATCTAATAATGATAATACAAAAGAAAAAACATCTATATTTGATAAGTTATCAAATTCTTTAAAAAATAAAGAAAAAAAGAATTTAGATAAAAAAGAAAAAGAATTTATAGAAAGTAATAAACTTACTAAAAAAATAGAAGTTATAAAAAATGAAGGGGAGAATAGCAATGCAGAAAAAGATATTTGAAAAAACTCTAAAACTCTCTCTAAATCAGAAACTCTTTCTAAATCAGAAAAAAATTTAGTAAATAATATTAAAAAAGAACTTGCTTGAGTTATTATTCCAGAGAATATTCCCTTACCATGAATTAATTTGAAAACTAAGGTTGGTAAGGTTTATGATGTATGAGTTCATTCTTTAAAAATTAATGATAAAACTTTTACTATTAAATCTTGATATTTATTTAAATGAGATATTATAATTCAATTAAATAAAGCTAATTCTAGGTGATGTTTTAAAATGGAGGTTTTGAATTCTAAAAATCCTGCTAATGTATGAAAAATCTGATATGTTTGTAAAAAGTATTTAAAAAATCATTCTAGTGTTAATTCTAAAAGTGCTAAAAAAAATAGTAATTCATATTCTAAGAATACAAAAGTATGAGATGTTTATAGTGTTAATACACATTCTAAAAGAAAACTAAAAACAAATAGGAACATATCTTTTGTTGAGGTTTGAACTGTAATTGAGCAAGTTGAAAATGAAGATAGATATTGATGTTTTGTTGTGTTAGTTTTAAAATCATACTGAAAAAGAAAAGATGTATGAAAAATTTGATATGTTTGTAAAAAGAATCTTGAAACTACTATTTTTTCTGTAAAACAAAAAAATCAGTTTAAGAAAACTGATTTAGTTCAAGGTTTTTAAAATTATTTTTTAGTTACCTCTTCTTCTTTATCAACAGTAGTTATAATTGTTGTAATTCAAACTAATTCTAGTACATCTTTCACTCATTCGCTACAATCACTTATATACATTTCTCATTCATTTTCTTCAACATTTGAGAATATATCTGCAATGTAACCGATAGATTTTGAATTTAAATACTTTAATCACGACAAATTAAAAAGTATTTTCTTTCATTTGAAATCTCATACTTCATCGTATATTCATTTGAAAGTTTTATCAGCATTAGTTTCATCTAATTCTCAAGAGAATTCGAATACTATTATTCAATTAGTTTCTCTTTTGTTTACTTTTATTAGAGTTTCCATATTATATATTTTATAATTAAATAATTTTATTATACTTACAAAGTATACATCAAAATAACTTTTTAAGCAAATATTTTATTATAAATAATTTAAATATGAAAATAAAATACTTAATTGATGGTATAGAGAAGGTGAAATTAAATATCGTTAGACCTTATGTTATTTTTTTAAAATGAGATTTATGATCTTGAAAAACAACTTTCTCAAAATATATAATAAACTCAATTTTGTGAATTAACGAAAAAGTTTTGTCACCAACATATACTTACTATAATAAATATAATGATGTATATCATTTTGATTTATATAGACTTAATAATTATGATGAATTTTTTGCAATTTGATGAGAAGATATATTTGATAATAATTCTTGAGTTATTATAGTTGAATGGCCCGAGATTTTAGAATCTTATTATAAACCAGATTTAGAAATTATTTTTCATAAAACTACTAATGATAAAGAAAGAATTATAGAATTAAGAAAAACATAGGATTATTCTTCTATGTTTTTTATTACTTCTTTAAATCTTAAGTATTCTGTAACTCTTAATCATGTAAATTTTCAGATTATAAAATTTAGGGGTATAAGAGCTAATAGTGTTTCTGGATATGCTAATATAAATATTTTTATTATGTCTATATTTAGAAATAAATATGTTATAGATGAAAATATTATTGTATTTAATAGGTTATATTTATACTCTGAAAAATCTTTTCATAAAATTATGGTAATTAACCTTTCAGATATAATTATAAAAAATATTATAAAAATAGTATCATTTAAACTCGTATCAATCATATTATATTTATATAAAATATTTAAAGCTATAAAAAATACTATTATATTTATTGTAATTATTAAACTTATTTTTGGTGTATATAACAATGTGTATTTATTTGTTAATTTTCAAATTATCATATTTATGACCAATAATACTAATAACATTATTATTGATATTAATAGTCATATTTTAAATATTAATAGAGTTAGAGAAATAGGAACCATTATTCATATAGGAGAAAATCATAGAAAATGTTTAGTAAAACCGAGAAAAAACAATAAAAATGGGATAATTATTATTAAATAAATATTTTTTGCATTAAATCATTTATTAGAAAGGTTGTTAATAAATTTTGATATAAATAAAAAATTATCAATTTTGGAAATTATGTTTAATTCTAAATAACTATATTTGTTATTTTTAAGCATTAAAGATAGTTCAGATATTTTGCTAGGTACTTTTATTATATTAAATCTACTAGAATCATCTGTAAGTATTATTCTATTAATCCATTTTTTATCTGATAAGAAATTGTTTAGATAATTTTTAAGCACATTTATATTAAAAGAAGACATTAAAACTAGGTTTATTTTTTTATTATACCCTGAGCTTAATATTTCTTTGTTTAATTTTGATACTATACTTAACAAGAAATCTTTTTCTCACCATATTAAAACATAATCAGATTCATCTCAAGTTATTGTTTGGTACTTTTTTAATTTGTTTAATATATTTTTAGTAGAGATGTTGCTTTCGCTTATTTCTCATAAATTATATATATATACTCAAGATTCTTTTCAATTTTTTATAAAATTTATAATATCTGTTTTATTTATGTCTTTATCAAAAATTACTGGCAAACTTTTATCAAATATAAATAACGATATATTTGTATTCAATATAAGTTTTTTCTCTCAATTTTCTTCTTTATATAAATTTAGACTTATGTTTTTTTCTCAAATGCTTGTAAATTTTCTTTTAAATATATTTCAAGATCTAGTTGATGCTCATCTTATATCCCATTCAAAAGTTATTGTTGCTTGGTACTTTTCTTCAAGTTCACTATGTATTTTGCTTAAGTCAATAATAAGCTCTTCATTTATATTTAAATTTTTTGTGTATTCAATATCTTCAATACCCTCTGCATTTCAATAGGGAATAAGCATAAAGAATGTAAATAATAAAAATATTATTATATTTATTAGTTTTATTATATTTTTCATAATATCTATTTTTTTATATTTATAAGAATTATCTTTTAAAGATTGTGCTAAAAGTTTTTAGTAATATTTTTGTATCAAGTAGTAAACTCCAATTTTCAATATAAAATATATCTAATTTGGTTTCTGTTTCAAAATCATTTTTTTCTCTTCAATTAACCTGTGCCATTCATGTGATTCATGGCTTTATAGTTAATAGTCTTTTTTGATGAAGTGTATATTTCTCAACTTCCCTAGGTTGATGAGGTCTAGGTCATATAAGGCTCATATCTCATATTATAACATTAAATAATTGTGGTAATTCATCTATTGAATATTTCTCAATTATTTTTCATATATTAGTTTTTCTAGGATCATTTTTTATTTTATATAAAGGTCATTTTCTAGAACTACTTTTTTTTATAAGAATTTCTTCTAATTTATTTGCTTTGTCATTGTTTTTATATTTTTTATAGCTATCTTTTGTACAATACTCCCATTTCATATACCTAAACTTATACAAATTAAAAACTTTTCAATTTTGTCATATCCTAGAGTTTTTGTATATAACAGGTGACTTTGGCTCTCATATCTTTATAGCTATTCATACTAATATCATTAATGGTGCGAAAATTATTATTCATAAAATACTTCATATTATATCTATAATTCTTTTCCATATTCTTCCCCAATTATCTAAGGAAGTATTTTTAATTTCAATTACAGGAATATTGTTAATTAGTGATAAGCTTGTATTTGTTTTTGTTATATCAAAAGAATTAGTAATATATCTATATCTTATACCAAAAATTCTTGATAAATCCCAAATATAAAATAAATATTTTTTTCAAAAATCACTATCTATATATAAGATTTCGTCTATTTTTCTTTTTTCAAATAATTTCTGTAAAACATCTATATTTCATATATACTTGATTTTTGACTCAATTCTATTTTTATTTAAATATCATATTATGTTATATATTTTAGAATTCTTAATATCTTTAACTATGTTTTTTACTTCTTCATCATTTTTATTATTGATTATTAGTATATTTTTTTTTGAAACGAAGCCTTTTTTTAATAATAAATACTGTATATTATTTAGAATAAGTCTTTCTAAAATAACAAATATTGTTCATAAAATAAATGTAAAAAGTATTATTAATCTAGGAATTTCTGTTATATCATAAAAAGGTCATTTTGATAAGTATATTGAAACTCAAAAGAATATAAACCAATATACTCAATATCTAATTATATCAAAAATTTCCTTTATTTTTGAACTTGTAATTTTTATGTTATATAAAGAGTGAGTTGCAAATAATATTACATATAATAAAGCTCAAAAAGTTGCATATATAAACAAACTATTTGTATCAATAGTTTGAATTGGTAGTCTTACATTTGGTATAAGGTCAGTAATAAGTCTTATTTCTCTAGCTAAGAAAAAGCTACTAAAGATTATTATAAAATCAAGAGGAACTTTTATTGCTCCAAATATTATTTCATGTTTCTTCATTACTATTTTTTTTAACTTTTTTAATAAGTTTCATTTATATTAAGAATTATTTTCCAAATTGCAAAAATATAAAGTATAGGATTTTATACATTCTAAATATTTCCTATCTTTTTTAATTTCTAATTTTCTTGATTTTTAAAAATATACAAAAACAAAAAAAAGTTGCAATTTTGTATATTTTTTCTAACATTAATTTAATATATTATTTTTTATACTCTTATTTAGTATTTGAGATTTTTATTAAAAAAACTAGTTATTTTTCCTAATTTCTATTTATGATAAACATAATAAAAGTTGTATTTTCTGATATAATAAATCTTTATAAAAACTTTTTTCACTGGTTTTTTTCAAAATTTGTAATATC
>PDWJ01005341.1_pt1 | contig 22473 bp, 21 predicted proteins | sample 1430881 | NCBI WGS metagenome assembly PDWJ01 (sample SAMN01162460, study PRJNA174530) | Oral metagenome, whole genome shotgun sequencing project. | biome: Marine environment; feature: Marine mammal; material: Swab sample of the gingival sulcus; isolation source: swab sample of gingival sulcus... | reverse complement strand
CCACACGCTCGCTGGTAGTAGTCGATCGCGGCGTCGAGGTCGCGCACCGCAATGGCGACATGATCGATCTCGGTTAAGAGCATGGCCCTATTCTGCCTGCCGCGGTGGCCTCGCGGTGGGCACCGAGGACAGCGATGTCAGCGGCGACGCTCGCTGTGGGCGCGGAAGAGGGTGAGCTTGTCTTCGCCAATCTGGGCTCGTTTGGCCGGATCATCGATGCCGAGGCCTTCCTCAGGGGCCAGACAGAGCACGCCGAGCTTGCCATCGACCTCGTTGCGATGCACCGCCCGGGCGGCATCACCGACATGTTCGAGGTCATAGACCCCGCTCATGATCGGATAGATCGCTCCCTGGTTGAGCAGCTTGTTGGCGGCAGCAGCTTCGTGATAGTTGGCGAAGTGAGATGAGATCAGCTTCTTGAGCTTCATCCAGAAATGTCGATTGTCGAATTCGATCATGTAGCCCGACGTGGCTGCACACGTCACCACCGTTCCGCCACGTTTGACCGCAAAGATCGACGCGCCCATCGTGGCTCGGCCTGGATGCTCAAACACGATGTCGGGATCCTCACCAACCAATTCCCGAATCTTCTTACCGAATCGACGCCATTCCGATTCGTTTTGGGTGTGTTCATCAGACCAGAACTGATATCCCTCGGCACGACGGTTGATGATCGCCTTGACCCCCATCTTGCGAAGGAGCTCGGCCCGTTCCGGGGTGGACACCACCCCGATCGGGGTTCCACCACCGTTGAGGACGAACTGGATGGCATAGCCGCCAATCCCTCCGGTGGCGCCCCACACCAGGACGACATCACCCTGCTTCATGCGAGCCCCATTGCGGCCGACCAGCATCCGATATGAGGTCGAGTTGCAGAGGGCATTGACCGCAGCTTCTTCCCATGAAAGGTGAGCCGGCTTCGGCATGAGCTGGTTGGCCTTGACGATCGCCAGGTCGGCCAGACCGCCGTAATTGGTTTCAAACCCCCAGATTCGCTGGTTGAGCGCCAACATCGAATCATCGTGGGCAGTGGGGTCTTGATCATCGACATGGTTGCAATGCACGGTCACCCGATCGCCTGGTTTCCAGTTGCGAACCTCGGCGCCAACCTTGAGAACCACTGCTGAGGCGTCAGACCCGATCACATGGAAATCCTGGACGTGGCGCGACATCGACTCTGATTCGCGACCCAGCCGGTCAAGGAAGGCAAAGGTGGGGATCGGTTCAAAGATCGCTGACCAGACGGTGTTGAAATTGATCGAACTGGCCATCACCGCGAGATAGACCTCGTCTTGGCCGAGCTCGGGAGTGGGAACCTCACCGACATGGATCGATTGGCGGGGATCCTTATCGGCTGAGGGAACTCCATCGAACATGTTGACCTCGTCACGCTTGACGTAGGCCGCCCGGTACGAGGTGGGGATCTCGAGGCGGGCGATCTCCTCACCGGATGCGTGGTTCTGGATCGCCGAGAGGATGTCCTTCATAGGGCTGAACGTAGTTCTCGCCTAATGCGTTCTACGAGGCGACGGATCTTTTGTTAATGAGGCCATCGAACCGGAGTCGGTGGAGACGGCGCGGTACCGTTAGCCCATGACGAGATCAGTGATCGTGGAAGGCGCCCGCCCGGACCCCGATCGGCAAGATGTCTGGAGCCCTGTCGACCATGTCGGCGGCCACGCTTGGTGGGTTGGCGATCGCCGAAGCCCTTCGGCGTAGCGGTGTTGCTCCCGATGAGGTCGATCATGTGGTGATGGGCCAGGTGCTGATGGCCGGGCAGGGCCAGATTCCGGCTCGCCAGGCAGCGGTCGCGGCGGGCATTCCCCTGAGTGTTCCAGCGGTCAATGTCAACAAGGTCTGCCTGTCGGGGCTCAACGCGATCTATGTGGCCGACCAGATGATTCGGGCTGGTGATGCCAAGATCGTGGTTGCCGGGGGGATGGAGTCGATGACCGGGGCGCCCTACCTGGCGCAGGGGGCTCGCGGTGGGTTCCGCTATGGCAATACCAGTCTGGAAGACACCATCGTTCGCGATGGTCTGTGGTGCGCTTTCGATGACTGTTTGATGGGGTTGGGTACCGAGCGCTACACGGGTGATGCGATCAGCCGAGCCGAGATGGATGAGGTGGCGGCAGCATCCCATGAGCGGGCGGCAGCGGCGATCGAAGCTGGCCGGATGGCCGACGAGATCGTTCCGGTTGAGATCCCGCAACGCCGAGGCGACCCGATCCTGGTTGAACACGATGAAGGGGTGCGGCCGGGCACCACCGCTGACTCGTTGGCTCGACTGCGCCCAGCCTTTGATCCCGAGGGTTCGATCACCGCCGGGAACGCGTCCCAGATCAGCGATGGCGCTTCCGCGGTGGTGGTCATGTCACCCGAACTGGCTCGTGACCGGGGCCTCGAACCGCTGGGTCAAATCGTGGGCTATGGGATGGTGGCCGGTCCCGATGATGTGTCCCTCAACCTGCAACCAGCGCGAGCGATCCGCGACGCCTTGACCACCACCGAGCTGAGCCTTGGCGATATCGACCTGTTTGAGCTCAATGAGGCTTTTGCCGCGGTCGGCATCGCGTCAGCTCGGGCGTTGGGGCTGTCGATGGAGGTGGTGAATGTCAATGGTGGGGCGATCGCGTTGGGTCATCCGCTGGGGATGAGCGGCAACCGTCTGGCGCTCACCTTGCTCTACGAGCTGCGTCGTCGTGGTGGAGGCGTGGGCGCTGCCGCTCTGTGCGGTGGCGGCGGTCAAGGTGATGCGCTCATCGTTGCGACACCTTGAGGGCCGACATCATTTCGTCATGATCGCAATCTCTCCGCAACACGTTTTGCTACGCTGACGAGCTGGACTCAGCGCCATCTCCGGCACCACCGTGATGTCCGCCCATCGTGGTGAGCTCACCGATGGCGTTGAGCCGCGTTTGGGCTCAATTTCGTCGAGCGGGACACCCAGGGCGCCTAGATGTCGTCGATCGAGAGCGCCGTGATCTCCCCTTCGGTATTGGGGTTGGTGCACACGATCACTTCGTCAACCCCTTCGGGGCCGAGACGAGCAAGCAGTTCACGGATCTTGAGGTGCTCAGGGCCGATCCCTTCAAGAGGATTGATGACTCCCAACAAGACGTGATAGCGCCCCCGATATTCACCGGTGCGTTCAACCGCCACGATGTCGCGGGATTCTTCGACCACACAGATCGTTGATGAATCGCGGCGCTCATCGCTGCAATAGGAACACAGATCGTGTTCGGTGACATTGAAACAGCGTTCACAAAACCCAACCTTGGTCTTGGCGTCACGGATTGCATCAGCCAGACGAAACACCTCATCATCGGGAATCTTGAGGAGGTGGAAAGCCACCCGTTGAGCCGACTTTGGGCCGATGCCGGGTAGTCGGCCCAGCTCATCGATCAGGGTTTGGACCGGAGGGGTATAGATCGCTGCCATCTCGTCAGTCGTCCTTGATCAGACGCGAACCAGGGAAGGCTTCGCTGAGCCGGTCGAGAGGGGTCTTTGCTGTCGACGGTGGGGCATCGGTCAGCTCATCCAGATCGATCTCCTCATCCGCTGGCGCAGTCTTGGTGGTTGCTGCTGGCTCGGTGTCGGGCGGTGGCCCGGCATCGGATGGCGTGGGCGCTGGTGCATCATCCACCGGTCGATTCGGCTCGGCGGTGGCCGGTCGTGGCGACCCGCTTTCGCCGCCTCGCGTGACTACGAAATTGATTGTGACCGTGGTCCCGGTCGCTTCAGACAAGGCTTGTTCCACCTCGCCGCGAAACTTCTCGGTTTTTTCGGCGTGGATTGCGCTCGGCACCGCAAATTCCCACGTGCCATCGCGTTCACCGACAAAGGAACCAGCCGAGTACAAGGCCCGCACGAAGGGTTTCACGCTGGGTTTCACCACCGATTCCCACGCTTCGGGCACCGACAGGGTTGACGGCGACTCCGCTGGAGTCGGCGCTTGATCGGCGGGAGGATCAGCCGGAGGGGATGGTGTTGACGCTGTTGGCGACGATGGGGGTTTTCGGTCGCCTGATGGCGGGCTGGTCCGGCGCGCTCTACCACCGAGGACTGCTCGTCCGGTTGACGGGTCGGTGGGCACGGTTGGTGTCGGCGGAGCCTGACTCATCGTTTTCAATCGAGCTTCGATACGGTCGATCCGGTCCATGACCTCGTCAAGATCGTTGTCGACGCTCGGTCGCGTGAGCTGGACCAGTGCGATCTCGGCCAGAATCCGCGGATCGGGGGCAAACCTCATCTCGACGAGGGCGGTGCCCAATCGTTCGATCGCTTTTACCAGTGATGCCGGTCCGAGTCGGCGGGCCTGGTCAGAGATCTCGGCCACTCGATCACTCGGCAAGACCACCAGGTCTGGGGCCATCAGGGACAAGAACGCGTCGCGCAGGTGGCGCACTAGCTGCTCGGTCACCATCCGGGGATCGTGACCTTGGTTGATCGCTTCAGCCATGGCGGTCAAGGCGTGCCCGGCATCACGTTCGATCAGGGCTGCCATCACCGCATCGAGGTCGATGATCGAGGTGGTGGTGCCCCCGGTGGCGGCGATCAATTCCAGCGCCGACAGGGTGTCTCGGGGTGATCCACCGCCTTGGGCCACCGCGGCGTCGAGCGCTGCCTGGTCGATCTCATAGCCAGCATCGTCAGCCACCCAGCGCACATGGTCGGCCAGGGTGTCGGCCGGCAAGAGATGGAATTGGAGATGTTGGGTGCGCGACCGGATCGTGTCGCTCATCTTGTGAGGGTCGGTGGTCGCCAACACAAAGACGACATGGGGAGGAGGCTCCTCCAAGGTCTTCAACAAGGCAGCTTCCGCCGCTTTGGAGAGCATGTGAACCTCGTCGAGGATATAGACCTTGTGGCGACCGGGATTGCCCAACGAGGCTCGTTCGACCAGGTCGCGAATCGCATCGACACCATTGTTGGATGCGGCATCGAGTTCGTGGACGTCATAGCTGGTGCCCTGCTCAACCGCTAGGCACGAGTCGCACTCGCAGCACGGTTCGCCATCGACCACCTGTTCGCAGTTGAGAGCTTTGGCCAGAATTCGAGCTGAGGTGGTCTTACCGGTGCCGCGAGGGCCCGAGAACAGGTATGCCTGCCCAGCACGGCCGTGAGCCACCGCATCACGCAGGGCTCGGACAACATGGTCTTGGCCCTTCAATTCGCCAAAACGGCGGGGCCGGTAGCGGCGATAGAGCGACTGAGTAGCCATCGTGGATGACTCTAGCGACCCTGGGTTCAGGTGGTCGCGTCACAGTGATGCATCGGATACTGCGGTGATATGGCTACCGTGTTCAACGTGGGTGTTCGAATTAACAGCCAATCTCGTTCGACAAACGTGAACGCGCCGCATCATCGACGGTGGGTCTTGGTCGTCATCGCCGCCATCATTTCGATGGGATGGGCCAGCGTTGCGAACGCTCAGGCCGCCAATCAACTTGTCTCCAGCACGCCAGCTGACGGGGCATCGTTGCCGACCGCGCCAACCGAGATGGTCTTGACGTTTGCGTCGGGAATCGCCAGCGAACACAACCTGGTGCCCCGACTGACGTGTAATTCCGTTGCTCAGGTGCTTGGCGCACCAACCCCTGATGATGCCCGTACCACCTGGACGGTTGGGATCACTGGGGCTCTGCCCAAGGGGCAGTGCTCCTTTATCTGGGGTGTGAGCGATGCTGCCGGTGGTGTGGTGATGTCTGGGATCATCAATTTTGCTGTCCAATCAGATCTGGCAACTCCAGCGACAACGTCACCAACGATCAGCGTGCCCGCTGTTCCCCCGGAGACCTCCACCGTTGAGCCCGATGCTGAAGGCAGTCCTCAGGGAGCAATCTGGCTGGGACGGGTCTTGTCGACGATCGGGTTGCTGATGCTCTTTGGAGCGATGGTGGTGATCGCGCTTGGTTGGGCGGTCGGTCCCGAATACCTGATCACCCTGCGCTATTTCCGGATCTTGCTCGGTGTCGCCGGCGTGGGCACCCTCTTGTATGTGATCGCCTTTGCAGCTGATGTCAAAGGGGTATCGATCGGAACGGCGATCAATCCGGGGGCCTGGCTGGCCCTCTTTGGTGCTGGATGGGCTGGCAAAGCGGCGCTTGTGCGACTGATCGCGGTGATCGCTTCGTTCTATGTCGTTCGTCGTCCCGAAGCGATCAATGATCCCGATGCCGCCATTTGGGCGTGGGCAGGTCCGCTCTTGGGTGTGTTGGCGATGTCGATGTCGCGGGTCGCTGGGCCGATGGCACCGATCGGTGTGCTGGTGGAGATCGCCCACATCCTGGCTGTTGCAGTCTGGTTTGGTGGGGCCGCCTTCGTGGCCCTCGTCGTCCTGAGCGGCCCCGGCGAAGCCGATCTGGTGCGAGCCACTCGGACCTTTGCCAAGATCTCCGTTCCCGCCCTCGTGGTCGCCGTCGTGACCGGGGTGATCGAGATGATTCGACTCGACGGTGCCGATCTCTTTGCCAGCGGTCACGGTCGGATGGTCTTGATCAAGGTCGTCGTGGTCGCTGGCATGATCTTTGTTGCCCTCGCCTCTCGGCAACAGATCACCGCCCGGCTGCAGCGGGCCCGGGTGGTCACGCCTTCAGCCGCTGAGCGATTTGGACGGTCGTTCCGAGTGGAAGCGGGAATCGGGCTGGTGGTCCTCCTCCTCAGCGGATGGATGGTGGGGATGAACCCCTCCAAGGTGGATCCCTTCGCCGGTGAGAAGTACTTGCCGACCATGGCGGTCAACGATGTGGCCTCAGGATTCCAAGCTCGGATTCATATCGGTCCTGGAAAGGCTGGTCCAACCGGTTTGAAGGTTGAGGTCATCAGCCCGCAACAGGGGCTCAACAAGCTGGTCTTGACCTTTGTGCCGCCACCAAATTCGGGAGCGTTTGCCGTTGAGCAGTCGATCGACCTCACCGGCGCCGGAACTGCCTATCTCGACGACTCCGAAGGGTTGCCCTTGTCGGTGCCGGGCACGTGGACGCTCCAGGTGTCAGCGGTGACCACTACCGGTGTGCTCAACGGAGCTGCTCACACCTTTGAACTCACCGATGACAAGGGCGCGACGGTGACCTATGCGCCCGCCACCGTGCCACCGACGGTTCAGGTTGCGGTGGTCGACAACTCGACCACGGTCGCTCCGCTGGTGACCACACCGCCCAGCAATAGCTGACAGCGGTGTAGCGATCAGGCTGATCGTCGGTCGGTGCTGATCCCACCAACCGACGAAATCCTGGCTCAGATATCGAAGGTCACCCCTTGGGCGAGGGGCAGATCGTCGGAGTAGTTGATCGTGTTTGTCTGGCGGCGCATATAGCCCTTCCAGGCATCAGAACCTGATTCGCGACCGCCACCGGTTTCTTTCTCGCCCCCGAACGCGCCCCCGATTTCGGCCCCTGATGGACCGATATTCACATTGGCGATCCCACAGTCGCTTCCGGTTGCACTGACGAAGCGCTCGGATTCGCGCAGGTCGGCGGTGAAGATCGCCGACGCCAAGCCCTGAGGCACCGCATTGTGCACGGCGATCGCCTCATCGAGGTCGTCATAGGGCATCGCATACAGGATCGGGGCGAAGGTTTCAGTTTTCACCACCGTGGTCTGGCCGGGCATCGCTACCAACGATGGCTTGGCGTAGTAGGCATCGGGAGCCTGATCGGCCAGGGCTCGTTCGCCCCCGGTCACGATGGTGCCGCCCTCGTCAAGCGCGGCGGCTAGGGCCGCCTGCATGCCAGTGAAGGATGCTTCATCGATAAGCGGGCCAACCAGGGTTGATTCATCGAGGGGGTTACCGATCGGCAAGGACCGATAGGCGGCGGTGATCCGCTCGATCAGTTCATCGTGGCGTGAGGAGTGAACGATCAGACGGCGCAGTGAGGTGCATCGCTGTCCGGCAGTGCCGGCAGCCGAGAACACGATGCCGCGCACGGCGAGTTCCATGTCGGCGGTCGGTGAAATGATGGCCGCATTATTGCCACCGAGTTCGAGGATCGATCGGCCAAAGCGAGCGGCGACCGCCGGACCCACCTGGCGACCCATGCGGGTTGAGCCGGTGGCCGAAATGATTGGGACGTCTTCGTGGGCAACCAGCTGTTTACCGGTCTCCACCCCACCGAGGACGATCTGGGACAATCCATCAGGTGCTCCTGAATCGGCGATCGCTTGGGCCATCAAGGCTTGGCAGGCCAGCGCGGTCAGCGGGGTCTTGTCGCTGGGCTTCCAGATCACTGGGTCACCGGCAACGAGGGCCAGGGCACTGTTCCACGCCCACACCGCTACCGGGAAGTTGAACGCCGAGATGATCCCGACCGGTCCCATCGGATGCCAGGTCTCCATCAGGCGGTGACCGGGACGCTCCGAGGCGATCGTCAAGCCGTACAGCTGGCGAGACAGACCGACAGCAAAGTCGCAGATATCGATCATCTCTTGCACTTCGCCAAGACCTTCGGACCGGATCTTGCCGGCTTCGATCGAGACCAGTTCACCCAGTTCGGCCTTGTGGTGACGGAGGAGTTCGCCGAACCGCCGCACCACTTCGCCGCGAACCGGAGCTGGCGTCGAGCGCCACTGCGAGAACGCCTCGTGAGCTGTGGCGACCGCTGCATCGACATCGCTGGTCGGTCCAGCCGGGCCGAGGGAACCGCCGGTGATCGGGGTGCGCGCCATCTGGTCGCCATCACTGGTTGCAGCCCCACAGGCGGCAAGGAGTTCGGTGGTGCGCTGCTGAATCTGGTCGTGGGTGGGGATCATCCTCATCTCCTGGTGATGGGTGGGCGGTTGTGCGAATTATCTAGATCACGAGACCGATGCGCAAGCGTCGGCGATGACCGACAGAGCGAAGTCGCACTGTTCGGCGGTGATCACGAGGGGTGGTGCCATGCGGATACCGCGCTTGCCGCAGGTGAGCAGGAGGACGCCACGTTCAAAGCAGGCCTGTTCAAGGGCGTACGCGGTGTCGTGATCGGTGACATCGAACCCGACCATCAGGCCTCGGCCCCGGACGTTTTCGATCATCGGCTGGGTCTTGGCGAGTTCGGTCAAGCCCTCGATGAGCTGGGCGCCGCGTGCGGCAGCGTTGTCGGCCAGTTCCGATTCGACCAGGTCCAAGGTGGCGAGTGCCGCAGCACAGGCCACCGGGTTACCGCCATAGGTGGAGCCGTGCTTGCCGGGAGCCCATTCCATGATGTCGGCTCGGGCGATGATCGCCGCCAGGGGCATCCCACTGGCGAGACCCTTGGCTGAGGTGATGATGTCGGGGGCGACACCGTCGATGGCGTGGTCGTGCTCGAAGGCCCACATCTTGCCGGTGCGACCGATGCCTGACTGGACTTCGTCAAACACCAAGAGGATGCCGTGGCGGTCGCACAGGTCGCGCAACCCCTTGAGCCAGCCGGTCGGAGGGACGACATAGCCGCCTTCGCCGAGGACCGGCTCGACAAAGATGGCTGCCACTTCGTCGGGTTCGGTCATGTGCCTGAACAGGACCTGCTCGATGTAGTCGGCACCGGTCAGGTCGGCCTGTCCGGCGTAGGGAGCGTGATAGGCGCCCGGGGTGACGATGCCGAACTTGCTGCGATAGGTGGCTTTCGATGAGGTCAGCGAGAGGCTCCCGAGGCTGCGACCGTGGAAGGATCCGAAGAAGCCGATGATGTTGGGTCGGCCGGTGTGGTGGCGGGCGAGCTTGATGGCGCCCTCAACCGCTTCGGTGCCCGAGTTGGCGAGGAAGATTCGGGACTCGCCCATGGTGGGGGCGACTGTGGCGGCGAGCCGTTTGACCACGTCGGCGTAGATCGGGTGGTAGAAGTCGGACGAGCAGTAGTGGACGCAGGCATCGACCTGGTCGTGGATCGCCGCGCTCACCTTGGGGTGGCCGTGGCCAGCAGCGGTGACCCCGATGCCGGCATTGCAGTCGAGGAATCGATTGCCGTCAACGTCGGTGACGATGGCTCCCTTGGCGTGGTCGACCACGAGGGGATAGACCCTGGTGAGAGATGGGCTGGAGTGGGTTTCGTCGCGCTCGATGATCGCTTGGGCGCGAGGACCGGGAAGCTCGGTCGTGATCGCAGGTGTGTGAAGGTCGGAGTCAAGATGCGCCATCTGATCAGTCTGGCGGTTCTGTTCCACTATCCCCACGTGTTGGCATATTTCGGCCAGGTTGCTGCTGGGAGCGGTGATGCGATGTGCGTCGTGAGTCGCCAAGTGGCAGGATGGCACCATGTCAATTGTCAAGATCAATGCCATCAGCGTTCCCAAGGGGATGGAAGCCCATCTCGAAGAGCGGTTCGCGAGTCGTGCCGGGAAGATCGAAGGACACGATGGATTCGAAGAGTTCATGCTCCTGCGTCCGGTCGCTGGCGACGATCGCTACTTCGTGTTGACCCGCTGGAAGGACGAAGAGTCGTTCGAGGCGTGGAAGAGCGGCGAAGCCTTCGCCAAGAGCCATGAGGGCCTCAAGGCGGGCGGGCAGTCTGGCCCGATGCATACCGGCACCGATCTCTTGGAGTTCGATGTCGTTTCGGTCCACATTCCTGACTGAATTCGACCTGGTCACCCCCGATTTTTGGGGTGACATCTGGTGATAAACATCGTCACAGCCTGGTGGGTCGCATAGGCTCTCTCAGTCGTGGGACTGATCGTTCAAAAATACGGTGGCACGTCGGTAGCCGATCCTGATCGGATTCGAGCGTGTGCTGACAATGTTGCCATCACCAAGCGGCGCGGGAACGACGTCATCGTCGTGGTGTCGGCTATGGGCAAGGCCACCGACAACCTGATCAGCCTGGCTGATTCGGTGTCCAAGACCCAACCGGGTCGTGAGATGGACATGTTGTTGACCACCGGCGAGCGGGTGGCAGCAGCCTTGATGACCATGGCGCTGCATGATCGTGGTATCGATGCCATCAGCTTCACCGGCAGCCAGGTGGGGATCATCACCGACACGGCTCACCGCAAGGCGCGCATCGTCGAGATCAAGGGGGACCGGGTTCGCGATGCCCTTGCTGCTGGCAAGGTGGCGGTGATCGCCGGTTTCCAGGGCGTCTCGACGGCCAAAGAGATCACCACGATGGGTCGGGGGGCTTCGGACTTGAGTGCATCAGCCTTGGCTGAAGCGATGGGGGCTGAGGCGTGTGAGATCTATACCGATGTGACCGGGGTGTTCTCGGCTGATCCTCGCATCGTTCCCCAAGCTCGCAAGCTCAACAAGATCAATTTCGATGAGATGCTCGAAATGGCGGGAGCTGGGTCGAAGGTGCTCGCTCTGCGTTCGGTCGAGTTTGCTCGCAACCACAATGTTCCCCTCCATGTCCGTTCCGCGTTTACGTGGGAGACCGGGACATGGGTCACCACCGAGGAGCCATCTATGGAAGAGCCCATCATCCGAGGCGTTGTTACCGACACCTCTGAAGCCAAGGTCACCATCTTGGGCGTTCCCGACAAGCCGGGCGTCTCGGCTGACATTTTTGAGCCCCTGGCCAATGCCAACATCAATGTGGACATGATCGTTCAGAACACCTCAACCGAGGGTGAGACCGACATCAGTTTCACTGTGCCGAAGGCCGAGTTGGCTGATGCCGATGCGATCGTGAAGCGGGTTGCAGCCACGATCGGGGCTAAAGGGGTGACCAGCAATACCTCGATCGCCAAAGTTTCGATCGTGGGTGTGGGGATGAAGTCATCGCCGGGGATCGCGTCGAAGATGTTCCGTGTGCTGGCCGAGAACGATGTCAATATCGAGATGATCTCGACATCAACGATCCGTATTTCGGTGGTGACGGCAGTTGCCGATCTCGACACCGCGGCCCAAGCTCTGCACACCGCCTTTGGGCTGGATTCTGGTCAGGGCTACACCATGTCGGCGCGGCGTCGGTAGAAGCCGACGCTGGTTTCTTCTTCGATCTTCCAGGTGGTGGTGATGGTGATGGTTTTGTCGCCGAGGTCGTCAACGGTGCGGTAGGTGTAGCCACACGGTCCTTCTTCGATGGTGTCCATCTTGGATTCGGGGATGGGGGTGCCGAAGATGCCGCCGTGGTGGGCGTTGCAGACGACGGTGTCGCCGTTGCCCATGTCGAAGGTGGTGGAGGTGGCGGTGGCGGTGACTTGGGCCCAGGCGCCGGGTATTTCGGCGCGAACGATGAGCGGGTGTGGGTCGGGTGGTTCGACGGCCATCCAGAGCCCGAGGTTGATGTACATGTCGTTGATCGGGCTCATGTCGGGCACCGGGTCATAGATGGTGCCGACCGCTCGGTCGTACAGTGTTGGGAGCAAGACGCTCGGGTTTGGCGGCCCAACTTCGTTGTAGATTGTCCTGCCTACTTGGGGGCTGTTGGCTTGGTCGCCCCAGCACTGGCGGATGTTCAAGCCTTTGGTCTTGCCGGTTTCGAGGTTGGTGTATTGAAGTTGGCTGGAGGTGGTGTGGATGGCGTGGTTCTGAAGGACGCCGCCATCAAGGCGTTTGAGGAACTGGAAGAGCTCAGTCTCGTCTTCTGGGGTGCCGCGAGTTGGTTCCCACCAACACCCACCAGTTGGTTCGACCACAGAGGGCGGAGCGGTGACATCGCTATCGATTGACTCGGTGGCTTGTCCCGCGATCGGATTGGCGATGATTAGCAACAGAGCGCTGCTGATGATAAGCAGCTTGCTAAGAGCATGTGCCTTCATTGTCTTCCCTTGCTCGCGTTCGTATGGTGATCATCCATTCGCCCTCCTGCTTCACCAGCTTGTAGGACCAGTGCTTATAGACGACATCATCGTTAAGGAGAGTGGCGGTTCCATCTGGTTGCCGTTGGAGAAATCGCACGGCGTCGGTTTCGCACGCAAGAGCGACAGCCTCGGTGTAGTCATCGTCAAATTCCACCGATAGCGGATCGATATCGAAGGTCTCTCTACCACTGAGCTCGGTGAAGTAGTTGTTTGTCCGATACTGCTCCACGGAGTCAAGAGCAGCGGTGAGCATTGGTTCGATGTGGTAGTTGAGGTAGGCCTCGGCGAGTTCCTCGTTGAACGGGTCGTGGGTAAATACACGCCAGGCTTGTTGGCTGGCTTCGATGGTGTCGAGGAGTTGGTTGTAGTTGGTGGTGTAGACCTCGAGCTCTTTGTCGGTGAGCCAAACTGGTCGGGGAACCACTCGACTGGTGGTTGTGGTCGTTGGCACGGTTGTTGCTGTCGTGGTTGACGGTGCCGTGGTTGTTGTGGTCGTGGTGGGTTGTGCTGCGCTGGTCGGCGGCGCTGCCGTGGTTGGGGGCAGTGTGGATGCTGTGGGGGCAACGGTCGCGATGGCGGCGGTACCAGTGGTGTTGGTGACCGAGTCATCGTTGGATGAGCAGGCAGCCGGTGCAACCAGAACGGTGAGGGTGAGGGCCCATGGGGCAAATCGCATGGTGATGACAGTAGTAGGGCCCGTGGTTCGCCTCAACGGGGAGAACTCCCCGGAGCGTTGGTGGCATTGTCGGGGGCGATGGCTCGCTCACCGGGTTCGCCGGTGGCATCGCCGTGACACGCTGGTTCCTCGACCATGAGTCGGGCCAGCGCTGCCTGATCTGAGCCCTGTGGCAATCCGCGCTCAGATACCGTTGGCAGTCTCCACTTGTGCTTCGGCGAGAGCGGCCAGGAAGCGGTCGTTGTTGGCCGATGTGCTGATCGTGACGCGGATGCCATCGCCGCTGAAGGCCCGCACCACGACACCGCGTCGTTCGAGACTAAGGGCGATCGCGTCGGTGCGTTCGCCGGCGGTAAGCCACACGAAATTGCCCTGGTGGTGTGGCAATACCCAGCCCAGTGCGGTGAGCTCGGTCTCGACCCGTGCGCGTTCAGCGAGGATGTCGCTGACAGCTTGATCGATCTCGTCCAGATGGTCGAGTGCGGCGAGTGCCGCCGCCTGTGCGATCGCGCTCACAGCGAATGGGAGAGCGGTCTTGTCGATGGCGGAGATCACGGCGGGGTGACCGACGGCGTAGCCGACGCGGGCACCGGCGAGCCCGTGGACTTTGGAGAACGTGCGCGTCACGATCAGGTTCGGGAATTCCGGCACCAGTTCGCTGATCGGGTCACCGAAGCTGGGATCTACGAACTCGTGGTACGCCTCGTCGACACACACGATGGTCGATCTTGGGGTGGCAGCGATCAAGCGGCGGAGATCAGTAGTGGTGGTAGCAACACCGGTCGGATTGTTGGGCGTGGCGATGAAGACGAGCTTGGTGGCCGGCGTCATCGCGGCGACGATGGCATCGAGGTCGACACCAAGATCGGGCGCGAGCGGCACCTCAACCGGCACGCCATTCATGAGCCTGGTGAATACCGGGTACACCTCGAACGACCGCCACGGATAGACCACCTCGTCGCCCGAGTCGACATAGGCCAGGCACAATTGCTGGAGCAGGGCCACCGAGCCATTGCCGACGGTGACCTGGTTGGCGCTCACACCGAGGTGATCGGCGATTCGCTCCCGAACAACAGCTGCCTGGCTATCGGCGTAGAGGTGGAGTGACCGAGCTGAGTCGGCAACCGCATCGGCGAGCGGTGCAAGCGTTGGCATCGGGTGCTCGTTCGACGAGAGCTTGATGGCGTCGATGATTCCATATTCGTCCTCTACGTGCTGAGCCCTCTTGCCGGGCCGGTACGCCGGCATCGCGGCCACATTGGGTCGAGGACGTCCAATCGGTGTCATCAGGCCGACTATACGAGACCGGTGCGCGTGCGTCGTGGGGTTGTGGGCCAGACAAGTCGACCGATCACAGTCAATTCTTCGGACACTCTAACCCTTGGTGTCACCGGTCTGGCCGTTGTGGCTGAACGGAGAACACGACCCGCAGAGATGTTGATGCAGATGTCACCAGCCATGCAGCAGCCCCAGCGTTAGCCTGACGGTCATGCGTGTAGGAATAGTTGGGGCCACCGGTCAGGTTGGCGGGGTGATGCGCCGCCTCCTGGCTGAACGTGATTTTCCGGTCGATGAGATCCGATACTTCGCCTCGTCCCGATCGGCAGGAACGACCCTGCCGTGGAAGGGCACCGATATCGCCGTCGAAGATGCGGCCACCGCCGATCCATCCGGTCTTGATATCGCTCTGTTCTCGGCCGGTGGTGCTGGATCGAAGGCCTACGCTCCCGCCTTTGCCGCTGCCGGCGTGACCGTGATCGACAATTCGTCAGCCTGGCGAATGGACCCCGATGTTCCCCTCGTCGTCGCCGAGGTCAACGGCCACCTGGCCCACGATGCGCCCAAGGGCATCATCGCCAATCCCAACTGCACCACCATGGCAGCGATGCCGGTGCTCAAACCTCTCCACGACGAAGCCGGTCTTACCCGCCTCATCGTGGCCACCTATCAAGCGGTCTCGGGCAGTGGACTGGCTGGAGTTGAAGAACTGGCCTCCCAGGTTGCCGCCGTTGGGCGAGCCACCGAGCTGACCCACGACGGCGCTGCTGTCACGTTCCCAGCACCCGACAAATATGTCGCCCCGATCGCCTACAACGTGGTCGCCATCGCTGGATCGATCATCGACGATGGCGAAGGCGAAACCGATGAAGAACGTAAACTGCGCAACGAGAGCCGCAAGATCCTCGACATCCCCGAACTGGCGGTGTCGGGTACCTGTGTGCGCGTTCCGGTGTTCACCGGCCACTCGCTCTCGGTCAACGCCGAGTTTGCTCGCCCTCTCTCGCCCCAGCGGGCTGCTGAACTGCTCGCCGATGCCCCTGGCGTCAGCGTCGTTGATCTCCCCACTCCGCTTGATGCGGCTGGCAACGACCCGTCCTATGTCGGTCGGATCCGTCGCGATCCCGGTGTGGATGGCGGTCGAGGCCTGGCCCTGTTCATCAGCAATGACAACCTTCGCAAGGGCGCGGCCCTCAACGCCATCCAGATCGCTGAACTCCTGATCTAGTCGGCGTCGTCAGGCCAGCCGTGGCGGGCAAGGAATGAGTTGGTGTAACGCGGGTCGGTGGTCACTTCGCGCCCGAACCATGCTGGGGGCTCAAAGGCATCGGCATCGTCACGGCTGGTGAACTCCACCTCTACGAGATGATGGCCGGTCAGCGATCCGTGGAAGACATCAAATTCGGCCACATGGCCGGTGGCCAACTCGATCAGATACCGGTGCTTGTCGATCCTCAGCTCCCCGGCGTGGACATCGAGAGCCTCATATTCGTCGCGGCTCAACTCACGCTCGATCTCGGTGCGCACCACGCCCACCCCTGACTTCAAGGTCAAGGTGTAGCGGCCATTGCGAGCCCGTACCCGAACCGAGACCGGATCAAGACTCACATAGGACTGGACCAGATGGTCGCCTTCGGGGAGGTCATCAGGCTGCTCAGCAACCAGCCAACGGCGTTCGATCTCGATCATGTTGATGGGCACCGACACGGCGAGGCCTGGCATTTTGGACAGCCCGAGCGATAGCGCTCCAGTGCTTTGGTGAGATCGATACCGGTTTGATTGGCCAGGGTGACCACCCATGCCACCACATCAGAAAACTCGTGTTCCACGTCGTCGGCGGTGCCCTTGCGGATCGCCTGAGCCAACTCGCCGAACTCTTCAGCCAGCCAGGCAATACTGGCCGCGACCCCTCGCTCAGCATCACGGGTGCCATAGGTGCGCTCGATCACGTGTTGCAATTGGCGCAAGGTGAGGTCACCGGATGGCGTCTGCGGTGGCGGCGAGGCTGTGGGAAGGCGATCTGAACTGGGATCGATGCCGGGAAGCTGGGCAGCAAACTGGCCCGAATGCTCGGCCACCGCCGCCATCACGATCTCTTCCAACTCGGCCCACGAATGAGCCCGAGGTCCGGCAAGGTCACGGTTGTAGGGCTGGTCGAAGACGATCACCATATTGCCGGCATCGCGAAGCCGAACAATATTGTGTGGAGCATCATCGACATAGGCATTCGCCTGAACCTCTGGCTTGTCCCCAACGAAACACAGGTCCCGATAGGGGATCGAATGACGATCCAGCCAGGTTGCTGTATCGGTGATCGCCTTGGCATGACTCCAGTTCACATAGAGCCGATGGGTAATGATCCGAATCCACACGCCAGCGTTTGAGAGCCGCCACAAGGTATCGGCGGCTCCATCCAACACCGGCATCGTGGCCAACATGTCGTAGTCCATCACCGCCTGGTGGTGGTACGCGCTGTATTGGTCGAGGTCGAGATCCCACTCGGCAAAATCCCACGACCGTTCCAGCGGCAGAGACTCGGGATCCACACCCCGGATGTCGGCCATGATGTCGCGAAAGCGTCGGGTGTGGTCGCCAACAACACCGTCGAGGTCGACTCCCAAGATGAATGGTTGAGCCATAGGTTGAGTCTGCCACGTCGACCACCACAGACATCGGGGACCATGTTTCGAACGCCGAACCGGCAGCTCCCCACAGCGAAGATCGAGCATCCCGACTAAGTTCGATGCTCGTGACGGTCACTAGCGCTCCTCGAACCCTCATCGACACCTTGCCGATCCCTCGAACCCGAACTCGCGATGTCGCCCTGGTGGTGGCCTTCGCCTTCTTGACTGCTGCCCTGGCCCAGGTACGCATCCCTCTGGCGATCACCCCAGTCCCGATCACCGGCCAAACCTTTGCTGTCCTCACCGCTGGGGTGGTGCTCGGCGCACGCCGCGGTGCTGCCTCCCAACTGGTGTATTGGTTGGCGGGGATCGTGGCTCCGATCGCCTGGTACTCCGGAGACACCAGTGGCTCATCCATTTCGGCAGGATGGAAACTGGCCACCGGCACCACCGCCGGCTACCTCTTTGGATTCGTGATCGCCGCTGGCGTGATCGGCTACCTCGCCGAGCGACACCACGACCGAGCCGTTGCCACCTCGGTGGCGGCCATGGCGGTCGGAACGGTGATCATCTACACCTGTGGCGCGACCTGGCTGGCCCTTCGCCTTGGCATGCCCCTCATCGGCGGCGAGAAGAGCGCCTACTCGCTCGGCATCGCCCCCTTCGTGATCGGCGATGCCTTCAAACTGGCGGTCGCTGGACTGGCAGCTCCGCTGGCGTGGCGGGCCCTCGGCGGCAACACCGACTGAGACCACCACCCCCGATCAGTCCTGACACCTATACGGTGGGGTTATGGGTTTTTTCGGATGGATCGCTGTCGGATTGATCGCCGGTGGCATCGCCCGCTGGATCGTCAAAGACGATCGCACCGGATGCATCTACACCATGGTGGTTGGGATCGTTGGGGCAGTGCTCGGTGGCGGTTTGATGTCACTGGTCGGTTCGGAGGGTGTCGAAGAATTCTCGCTACGCTCGATCGCTGTCTCGGTGCTCGGTGCAGTGGTATTCCTGCTCATCTTGCACTTGGTGACTCGACCTCGCCGTCGTTGAGGAATCGGGATTCCATCATTGAAGGGGCACCGAATGGTGCCAGGGAGAAGTGATCTAGCGTGCGAACTGTCATCTTGACCGGGTTTATGGCCACCGGAAAATCGACTGTCGGTCAACTGCTGGCGAATCGAATTGGGGCTGACTATGTCGACACTGACACCCTGATCGAAGCTGACTATGGCCCGATCGATGAGATCTTCGCTGCCGAAGGAGAAGCTGCCTTTCGACACTATGAGCGCGAGGTTGCTGAACGCCTGTCAGCTCGCATCGGCGACCTGTTGGTGATTTCCACCGGGGCTCGCTTCATGCTGGACACCCATCATGTCGCTGCTCTTGACGGGGCCAGAGTGTTCTGCCTCCACGCCTCGGTTGAGACCATCGTGGAACGCTTAGCCACAAGCGATGTACCGCGTCCCCTGCTGGCCGGTGGCAACCTTGTGGATCGAGTCACCCACCTGATGGATCGTCGGCGAGAGGGATATGCAGCCTTTGAGGCCGTGGACACCGATGGTCTCACGCCCGACGAGATTGTCGACGAGCTGATCACCCGGCTCAACGCATCATCGTGACCACGGTGGCTGTATCGGCCACAATGAGTTCATGATCTTTTGCTGCGGTGACCTCTCGATCGCCTACGACGACACCGGCGATGGTTTCCCGATCCTGGTGATCGCTCCCGGTGGGATGAGATCAGCAGCAGCCCTGTGGGACAACGCTCCGTGGGATCCCCGTCATCTTGACGACACCTATCGGGTGATCGCCATGGACCAGCGCAATGCGGGACGATCGACCGGTCCGATCGAGACCGGCGATGGCTGGCACACCTACACCGGCGACCAGGTCGCCCTCTTAGACCATCTCGGCATCAAGCGGTGCCATGTGGTGGGGATGTGCATCGGCGGACCATTCATCATCGGGCTCTTGCGCCGCGATCCATCACGGTTTGCCTCGGCGATTCTGCTTCAACCCGTCGGCATCGAAGACGATGGCTCCAACCGGTCGGCCTTCTATGACGTCTTCAACCAGTGGGCCGACGCCCAGCTTGCTAACCGCCCCGACCTCCACCCTGACATCACCACCGCCATGCGGTCAGCGATGTGGGATGGTGAGTTCGTCTTGACCGCCACGCCCGAGGAGATCGCTGAGATCACCACCCCGCTCCTGGTGGCGCGAGGCAATGACCTCTATCACCCGACAGCCACCTCAGAGCTGATCGCCGAACAAGCACCTGACGCCACTCTCGTACCCGAATGGAAAACCGGGTCAGCATTGGCGGTCTTCGACCAGATCGCCCGCGGCTTTCTTGCCGATCACACCCCCTGATGCTGACCAGGTTCGAGCGTGAATTCGTGATCTAGAGGGTTGCCAAGAAGTCGCGCAAGGCAGCGTTGAATTGATCTGGGTGGCTCATGTTGGCAGCATGGGCGCCTCCCTCGATGACCACAACGCCACGATGGTCAGGCACCACCTTGGTCAGAGCTTCTGCTCGGGCAACCACGATCGACTGGTCAGCAGAACCGTGGATAGCAAACATCGGACAGGTGATCTCACCCATCCGATCCGTGACATCCTCGCGCCCGAGCAGGTTCTCACCGGCCAAGAACAGCTGGTGGCGATCGATCTGCTCCCAGCGGGGAATCCACTCAGCAGCCAGTTCTGCATCACCGAGGATCAGACCGGCTACCACCTCAAACACCGCCTGTCGTTCATCGTCAGAACCGTTCTGCATGACATGAAGTAGCCCGTAGTAGCCCTTGAGGGTCTCTTCATCATCATTGTCTGCTGCCGAGTCGATCATGACGACCGCTCGCACCCGGCTGGGATGGGTCAAGGCTGCTCGCAGCGACAAGAACCCACCCTGGGACATGCCGGCAAAGATCGCGCTCTCGATTCCGAGATGGTCGAGGAGCCCGACCGCGTCATCAGCGGAATCCCAATAGGTGAACGGACCCGTCGCCCGGGTGGCACCGAACCCCCGCTCATCCCACGCCACACACCGGTAGTCGTCCTTGAACGCCGCCACCTGGGCATCAAACATGGTGTGATCCATCATGAAGCCGTGGCTGAACAAGATGACTGGTTTGTCTCCACCGGTGTCGGTGTAGGTGATAGTGGTTCCGTTGATCTCAGCAGTTGCCATAGGGCGACCTTATGCGATCAACCACCCGCGCAACGTGACGCAGGACACATTATTTGTCAGCGGCCTCCAACGCGGCCAAGACCCGATCTGGGGTCAGGGGGAACCCGGTAAACCAGATCCCGGTGGCGTCATGGATGGCAGCGATCACCGCTGGGGCGTAGGGGATGAGCGGCATTTCCGCCATCCCGCGAGCTCCCCACGGACCATTCGGATCAGCCAGCTCGAGCACCACCGGAGTGATCTTCGTGGGCATATCGCCGATACCGGGGATCAGATAGGTCGATAGACGAGGATTCAGAATATGGCCCTCGGATGCTCGCAAGCGCTCGGAGAGGACATAACCCTGGGCTTGACCCAACGCTCCCTCGATCTGGCCGACCACCAAGGTCGGGTTGATCGCCTTGCCGACATCATGGGTGCTGACCACTCGATCAACCCGGATATAGCCGGTGCCTCGATCCACGGTGACCTCAACCGCTTGGGCCACATAGCCGTAGCAGAAGTTGGGCTGACCAGCCCCAGTCTCCGGATCGAGGGTTTCGGTCGCCGGTGGCACATACCGGCACTCACCAACCGCCGGACGCTCGCCGGCCTTCCAGGCAGCCAGCGCCTTCTCACCGGATCGCTTGATCGAATTCCCCGACATGAAGGTCAGCCGTGATGCCGACGCTGAACCGGAGTCACCGGTGATCGAGGTGTCGGAGAAGCGGCCTTTCATCTTGTCCTGAGGAACACCCGTGGACTCGGCGGCCATCTGGGTTGCCGTGGTGTGGGTGCCCTGGCCGACATCAGCGCCGGCATAGAACACCTCGCCCCACTCGGGCGTGTCGCCATCGCCGTGGAGGATCACCTTCGAGTTGCACCGCTCGGGGAACCCATAGGAGAACCCAACATTCTTGTAGGAACAGGCAAAGCCGCGGCCCCGCAGCAGGTCGCCCTCATCAGCGGGCACTGAGGCGAACGGCGAATAGGGCTCAGCCGGTGCCAACGGCTGATCAAAGGCTGCCTCGGTAGCGCACCTTTCGATGACTTCGGGCATGGTCACCCCGGCTGGCATCGGCACCTGGGTGATCCCGATCGAGCCTTCCTTCAAGGTATTGCGACGACGGATCTCGACCGGATCAAGACCGAGGGCTTCGGCCAACCGGTTCATCTGGGTCTCGGCAACAAAGGCTGCCTGAGGGCCGCCAAAGCCGCGGAACGCACCGCCCGGCGTCCCATTGGTATAGACCGCATGGGAGTCGACATAGGCGTTGTCCACTTCATAGGGTCCGGCTTGGCCGAGGTGACAGTTTCCGAGCACCTTATTGCTGGTGTAGTTGTAGGCGCCAGCATCAAGCCAGGCCTCGCTGTGGACTGCAACGATCTTGCCGTTGGCATCGGCGCCCCACTTGGCATAGATCTTGGCCCGGTGACGCTTGTGATGGCCGACGATCGACTCTTCGCGCGACCACTGGGCAGCGATCGGGCGGGTATTGCCCTGATCGGCCAGCTTCCACGCTGCCAAGGCGAGCACGATCTGAATCGACATGTCCTCGCGGCCACCAAAGGCACCGCCCATCGCCGGATAGATCACCCTCACCCGTTCCATCGGCAGGTCGAGAGCATGGGCGATCTGTTCTTGATCCTCATGGGTCCACTGACCGGCGACTTCGACCGTGATCCGGCCTTCATCGTCGATATAGGCCACACCGGCCTCAGGCTGGAGATAGGCATGCTCCTGATAGGGCATGTCATAGGTGTCTTCGATAACGACCGCTGCCTTAGCCCACCCCTCGTCCATCGAACCCTTGCGGATCCGGTAGGTGTGGTAGACGTTGGTGCCGATCTCGGTGTGCACGATCGGGGCATCGTCGGCAAGTGCGGCCTCAAGATCGGCCACGATGGGCAAGGGCTCCCACTCGGCCTCAAGCTTGGCTGCCGCTGCGGTCGCCTGAGCTGGTGTCTCGGCCACCACGATGGCCAGATGGTCAGCTTCCCAACGCGACACATCACAGGGCACC
>PDWJ01002698.1_pt1 | contig 22473 bp, 17 predicted proteins | sample 1430881 | NCBI WGS metagenome assembly PDWJ01 (sample SAMN01162460, study PRJNA174530) | Oral metagenome, whole genome shotgun sequencing project. | biome: Marine environment; feature: Marine mammal; material: Swab sample of the gingival sulcus; isolation source: swab sample of gingival sulcus... | reverse complement strand
CTAGAGCGCTGACCAACCTCCCCAGGCTGCAAACGCCAGCCCCTGACTGCCCTTGGGCGCCTTGCCGACGTCGAGGCCAGGGCACGCAAGCACATCAGGTGCTCCAGCTCAGGCTAACCGGGGGAGGCGCGGAGCGTGAAGACGAAGCAAGAGCCAGCGCCAGGCTGGGAGTCGACCCAGATCCGCCCGCCGTGGTGCTCGACGATCTTGCGGCAGATCGCCAAGCCGATCCCAGACCCGGGGCGTTGCTCTTTGGTGGGCGCGCGGACAAAGGCCTCGAAGATCCGCTCTTGCTGCCCGACCTCGACACCCAGGCCGTTATCCTGCACGCGGATGATCCACTGCTCGCCTTGGGCCTTGGCAGAGACGGTGATCTTGGGGGCGTCGGCGCTTCGGAACTTCAGCGCGTTGGCGAGCAGGTTCTGCAGCAGCTGGGCTAGCTGCGCTTCGTTTCCCCAGACACACGGCAGCTCGTGGCTATCGATGGTCGCGTCGTTCTCGTCGAGCGCCGTGCGCAACGCCGCGCGCGCCAGCTCGAGGGCGTCACCGAGCTCCACCGCGGCGAGCGGGCTCTCCGTGCTGCCGACCCGCGAGAAAGCGAGCAGATCGCCGACCAGCCGGTTCATCCGCTGGGCGCCCTCGAGGACCGTCGAGAGCAGCTCTCGACTCTCCTCGTCGAGGTGTTCGTCGAGGTGCCGCTCGAGCAACCCAAGATGCCCGCCGATGGTGCGCAGGGGCTCTCTGAGGTCGTGCGATGCGATGGCGGCGAACTGCGCCAGGTCACGATTCGAACGCGCCAGATCGAACTCGGCCAGCTTCCGATCCGTGATGTCGCGGGCGACGAAGACCGCCGCCTGTTTGCCATGGAGCGTCTGCTCGATGCGAAGGCAGCGGCCCTCGAACCAGCGGCGGCCCAGCGGCACGTCGAGCTCATACTCGAGGCGCTGCAGCGTGCCGCTGGCGATGGCGTCGCGTACCACGCTGAGGAAGAGGGCCGCACGCTGGGGCGAGTAGATCTCGTCGATGCGCGTGCCGCGGATCTCTTCAAGCGGCTTGTAGAGCAGCCTGTGATCCGCCGTATGCGCTTCGAGGTACCTGCCGTCTTCGTCGACGATCAGCAGCACGTCGGGCAGCGTGTCGAGGACGGCGCGCAGCCGCTGCTCGCTGATGGCGAGGCGCTCGGCGTTCTCTTGGGTGGCGGTGATGTCCTGATCGACGCCACGGTAGCCGCGGAGCTCGCCGTCGTTGTCGAGGATCGGCACGCCGTTGGTCAGCAGGCAGACTCGCTGGCCCTCCTTGCCGAGGTTCCAGTTGACGAGGTTGACGATGGGATCGCGCCGTGCCGCGATCTCCTCGAAGCGCGCCTCGACCTCGTGCGCCGTCTCTGAGTCCATCAGATCGAAGGGGCGCCTGCCGAGCACCTCCTCCGGTGTGTAGCCGAGGAGGTCGAAGACACGCCCGGAGGTGTAGGTGTAGCGTCCCTCGTGGTCGATCTCCCAGAACCAATCGACTAGCGCGCTGGTCAGATCCTGGAAGCGCTGGACGCCGAGGTCACGCTCTTTGAGCTGCGCTTCGAACTCGGCGACGCGCTTTCGGAGTGCCTGCACTTGGAGAGGCTGCGTGCTGGCTGAACCCATGAGTACCCGAAACCTTGGTGAAGGCGCCAATTGTGGCTCAACGACGGCGACAGGTAAACTCTACTGTGCGGTCGCGGAGCCTTGGGGGACCACCATACAGAGCTCGTCGATCCTCTTGAGCAGCTCCCGGACGTTCGGCTTGGGCGCGTAGGCGTCTGCACCAACACTGTCACACTTCGCCGCCATTTGCTTGTTGATTAGTGAGGACAACACCAGCACCGGGAGCTCGCGTAGCACGGGATCGCTCTTGGTCCGTTTGCAGAGCGTGAGGCCGTCGAGGCGCGGCATCTCGATGTCGGTGATCAGCGCGTCAATGAAGTCGTTGAGCGGGCGACCGCTTTGTATTGCTTGGTCCTTGAGCCGCTCGAGCGTCTCCCAGGCGACCTGGCCATCGGGGCAGGAGGAGATCAGCTGGTAGCCGACGCGCACCAGCGCGCGCTCCATCAGATCGCGCAGAAAGCGGCTGTCCTCGGCGAAGAGCAGCTTGAGCTCCGAGCGCTGCTTGGCCTGCTGTAGGTCTCGCTGCTCGTCGAGCAGCGAGTCGATCTGCGCGTCGGGGATGATCTGGCCCAACACGTTCTCGAGGTCGAGGAGCAGCACCTCCCGCCCCGCGATCTGCACTGAGCTCGAGATGGGCGTGTCGGGCCCCGCGACCAGCGCCGGCAGCGGCTGGATCTGCTTCCAGGTCAAGCGGTAGATCCGGTCGACGCCCTCAACCAAAAAGGCCGCGGTGATGCTGTTCAGCTCAGCGATCACCACCACACCGCTTTTGCTCTCGTTGCCAAAGAGGTGTTGGTTTAGGTCGATCAGCAGGGGGACGCCGCCCCGGTAGTCGATGACCCCGATCACGGCGGGGTGGGTCGTCGGTGGCTTATGCGCGGCCGTGGGATCAAACTTAATGATCTCAATTATCTTTGCGACGTTGATGCCAAAGCTTTGGCCGCTGACGATCAACTCGATGATCTCGACCTCGTTGGTTCCAGACTCGAGCAAGATGCTGTGTTGCTGCATGTCGGTGCCCCTTCGTCGCGACGAATTCCCCACCCTCAGAACATCGACAGGCTCTTCGGATCCTTGAACTCCTGGGCTTGAGACCTCTGCCTTTATCCGAGCGTCCACCCTTGGTTGCACCGGGCGCTCGAGCGCTGACCCGCTTACCTCCGAAGAAACGAGCCATACGGGGCGGTACGGCGAGCTTTCGGTGCTGTGCCCGGCGACGGGAGGGGTTTGTAGGGGTGCTCCTACATCAACAGACTGCTAGAACGCGGCCGGCAGTGCTGTGCCCGGCGACGGGAGGGGTTTGTAGGGGTGCTCCTAAACCAACAGGCTCCAGAGCGCTCTCGAGAGCTGTTGCCCACCGTCCAGAGATGCGGTAGGGAGGCTCGGTGGGTCACCTCCACAACACCGTGGTGCGAAGGAACCTGGCGAAGACTCATCGTTTTCTGCCATCGACGGGCACCCCAACGCGTGGATCCTCGGGCGCCTTGGCGATCTGCGTCCTGCTCGCGCTCGCGGCCTACTGGCTCAACCTAACCAGCCTCCAGCAGCACCACAACGCGGACTCGCTCGTCCCTGCGCTCATGAGCATCGACTACCTGACGCCTTTTTACTGGGGACAGGAACGAGTTGGCGCGTTCTCGTCAGTGCTCGTGGCGTCGATCGACGACCCACTTCGTGTGGTCTTGGTTCGCTCTTGGATCTCGATCTTCTGCGGCATGTTGGCCCTTTGCGGGATCCTCGCCTACCTACGAGTACGCAACTGGGGGGCCAAGGCGCTCGTCGCCTTGATCGCGCTCTTGCTGATCTTGAGCCCTCCGAGGGTGTTTAGCTTCTTCGTCGGTCAGTATCTATACGGGGAATCACTGGCGCTAGGTGCAGGTGCCTTGCTCTTGCTCGATCAGCGGCGCATACGACTGCTCAGCGCGCGAGGAGTCGCTGGTCTGGCGCTGCTCCTTCTCGCTCATTGGGTGAACCTCGCCGTGATGGGGGCGTTGCTGCCCATCGTGGTGATGCGAGCGCTCTTGCAAGGCTCGTTCAAGAGGCACACGACCCCGCGCCAGCTGACCTTCTCCTTCGCCAAGCCCTCGCTTCGGACACGACTCCTCTGCCGCCTCGAGGCTGGCTCGAGCGCAGACCTCTCGAGGGTCGTCGTCGCCATTCTGCTGGCCTGGGCGACGAACATCCTTTTCGCGCGGATCTACCAGAGCGTCCTCGAGGGACCCCTCGGCATCCCGGCGACGGACTTCGGGTTTCTGTCACCTGGTCGTTGGCCGGAGGCGCTAGGCGCCCTCTTCGCCGAGACCTGGAAAGACTTTGGCCGACAACGCCTGGTCGTCGCGCTGTCGGCCGCGGTGGTGCTCGGTGTCGTGAGTTGGCTGTGGCGGGGTAGTCGAGAGCTGATGAGTGAGGCTGGCCGAGCTGCGGGCGTCCTCCTCGCGTCCGCGTTCGCCTATACCTGTCTCGTGGCGGCGAACGCGCACGTCGCGCTCAACGCCTTCAACAGCCGCTATATGACGCTGCCTCTCGCCTTGGCGATCTTGGGCGCGAGCTGTTTTGCGTCTCCGCTCGTGGAGCATGGCCTGGGAGTGATCGCGACTCGGCTGCCGCTGGAGCTGCGACGTTACCGCGCGGGGCCGGCCTCGGTGGTGGTGCTCATTGGGGCAATCGGTGCGCTCTATGGCTGGCCGCAGACCAACGTCTTGTCTGAGCATCTCGAGCGAAACTGGGGGGCGCTGACCCGAGAGGCGAGGGCGGTCCAGTGTACCCATTTGCTCGGGTCGTACTGGACAGTCTGGCCCAGCATCTTTTTGAGCCGCGTGATGGATCAGAAGACAGGGAAGCATCGCCCTTTATGGGGGCTGACCCACCGAGGCAAGGCGACCGAGCATCAGTGGCGCCTTCGCTTTCCCGACTCCGCGCTACGGATCTGTGTACCGCACGACACGTCCACTCGCGATAGAAGGTTCTTTCGTGCTCACTTCAAGTTGCCGCCCTTGTTTCGTGCTTCGCGGTACAAGCGTATCGATTTGTTCTTGCCAACCGTTCACCAGCAAAACTCTGGCAAACCTCGACGGTAGCTCGCTGACTCGCGATGACCAACACGGTTGACAGGGTGTGGACACGGCATCCTGTTTTCCGGGTTTCCTGCGTGGTGGTGGCTGCGAATCACTCTTGGCAAGCGGCCAACGCCGCGTTTGGCAGGGCGACGCTTGGTAGCAGTCGCCGCGCTCGGCTGGCAGCTTGACGAGCGCGCTCGCACTCACCGTTACGCAGGTAGAGCAAGACGAGCCCTTTGAGCGTGTCGGCGACGTGAGCTGGGAGCCAGCGCCCCTTGTTCTTGTCGAAGGCGTCTAGCGCCGCGCGCCAGGCCATGAGGGCATCGGGGTACTCATGGAGGTTGTAGTGCGCCCAGCCGATGCCTTTGTAGGCGAGAGGATGCGAGGGCGAGAGCTCTAGGGCCTTCGCGAAGGCCTTGATGGCGCCCCTCCAGCGCCCGAGCCAGAACTCGGCCTCGCCGTGCTTCAGGTGCACGGAGGCCTGCTTCGGCGCGAGCTTCGCTGCGCGAGCGAAGGCGGCTCGCGCCTTGCCGTAGTTTCTCAGCTCGAGGTTGTAGCTGCCCCGCCAAAGCAGCGGAGCGAGGCGATGGCTTCCATCAAGCGGGTACCGGGCGAGGACAGCGCTTCGTGGCTCCGAGGCCTGAAGCGGACCGAAGAGGGCCGTCGCTGTCTGCTTGGTTGTCGTCGCGACATAGAGCTCTAAGTTGAGGGGGACACATGGGAGGTCCAGGTGCTCGAAGCGTGGCAAAGAGACCCGCCGCGGGAGCGCTGTCAAGCCAAGTCGTGCCAGGATGGCGGGTAGATCGAGACGGTGTCGCGACCAGCGGCTAGTTGGTGCTCTAACCATCACATAGGCGACGCCGCTCGCTAGCCTCCCGTCCCTCTCTTCATCCCCGAAGAGGATCAGCACATGGCGCTGGTCGACGAGGAGCCGTAGACCGTAGAGCAGCTTCGGTCTCGGCAGCTTGTTGCTGCCTGGAGGCCTTAGAACCGAGATCGTGACCGGCGTGCGGGGCAAGGCCAGATAGGTGTCGAGGGCCAGGGATGCCTCTTGTTCTTGGTCGAGGGTGAAGCGTAGCGCTCGAGCCGGCGCTCGAGCGGGTGCGCGCAGGTCTCGCTGGAGTTGCTCTACCTGTACCGAGCCCGCCTTCGGCGGTTGCTGAATGAGGCCCCAAAAGGTGGGGGTCTTGCTATGAGCCGACCAAAACCGATATGCGCCATTGGGGATCGTGTCAGGATGAATGTACGTGCGCTCCGGAGCGATCTCGACGGTAACCCGTCGAGCCGACCTACGAGCATCCGCCGCTGTGACGCGCGCTCCGCGCCGCATCTCGAAGGCTGCAAAGGAAGCGCGAGTATGAAGCGTATAGCGCGCCTTAACGCCCGGCCGAAGCACTCGCGGACCCGAGGTTACGCGCCAATAGAACGGCTGCTGACCGTTCGCTTGAACGGTGAAGCGCGGCGCCAGCGGGCGCTCTCCGCCGTTTCGTAAGGTCACCGTGAGTTTGCGGACATGATGGCCTGTGACCTCGATTGGATAGTGGACCCGGAGCGCGTAGGCGTTGGGCGCGGAACCATAGTAGAGCACCAAGGTGAGCACCGTCGCGATCCAGGCGAGGGCGACGAGCGCGGCGCTCCGCCAGCTGATCCGCCCCTTGGCTACTCTCTTCGAGGGCTTTTCGTCAGCGCTCGAAGAGGTGGGCACGCAGGTCGTTGTTTTTGGAGCGGGCCGGCTCATGGCGCAGGCCAAGTCGAAGAGCATTGGTAAGAGGTAAAAATACCAATAGGAGGTCAGGCTTCGATTCGAAAACCAGAGCAAAAAGCCAGGGGCGACCCAGAGCAGCAGGCGAAGCTGACGGTAGTGGCGATGGTAGAGCCATAGCGAGGCGAAGAGCGTGGCGACCATCATCATGCTGTAGGCGCCCTTGGGGATGATGACCCGCCCATACATGGTCAAGGCCGAGAGCCCTTGACCAAAGGTGATCATCGGCGCGACCACGGGCTCGAAGACCCCGCGTAGCCACGTCGTCGGGCTCCAGAGGAGAAAGGGGACGTTGATGAGCGCGAAGGCGCCAACCGCGAGCACGACAAAGGTCAGCAACGGGCGGGCCCGATCTCGCCAGGGGCTTTCGGTGCCTGCTTCATGCCAGAGACGCAGCAGAAGGAATGGGGCGAGTATCCATGGCTGATGCTTGTAGGCGCAGGCCAGCCCATAGAAGACCGCTCGTGTGCGAGGTGAGCGCCAGCTGTGCACCATCAGCACGAGGAGTAGCGCCCAGCCGATGTCGCTGACCCCACCGAGGGCGTACTCGATGTAGCGTGGGTCGACGAAGAGGGGTAGGAGGATCAGCGGACGGAGTGGCTTGGGGGCGCCACGGTAGAACACGGCGAGGGTTATGACGAGGAGGGTTGGATAGACCCAGTCTGGCGAGATGCGGAGCAGCTGAAAGGGAAGAAAAACCAAGAACGAGAGCGCAGGGTAGGCTACTCGCCCGGTGACGTCGCCGTCGAGGAGGGTCGTCGTGAGGTTGAAGGGGGCGCGGTTTAGCCGAAAGGCATCATAGAGATCTGTGGCGTAGGGGTTCTCACCATGGAGGAGGACACGTGCGGCGTAGTCCATGTAGAGTCGGACGTCTGCGCTGAGCACGCCGTTTTCCAGTTGGGCGAGGTGATAGCGCTCAGCGTAGCAGGCGAGGACGAGCGATAAGATGATGGGGATTGCCCAGGTGCGGAGTTGGGGAGAGCCACCGCTGACCACCGTGAGAGACAAGGCCGCGAATCCGGCGAGGAAGCCGGCGAGCATCAGGGAGAGAGAGAGCGTCGACGTGGCGGTGGTTCCGCTCTCCCAGAGCAAGGAGGCCGCTCGCCAGCTGAGCAGGCCAACGATCAAGAGCGCCGCGCGCTCCACGAGCTCGTTGTGGGGCTCGAGGAGATCGAGGAAGCGCTGGGTGTGATTGGACTGCTGCATCGCCTGGCGAACTCGTGCGCTAGGGCTGGCTCGTGGGACGGCTGGCAGGCGCGGCCTTGATCGTCGACGGAGCCTTCCCACCGGGAGAACGGGAGCCAGAGGTCTTTGGCGACGCTGTCTTTAACGAGGGTGCGCCCCTCAGGCGCTCGTCGACCTTCGCCGCCGTGCCGCCGCCGGCCTTGGGAGGCGAGACGCCCTTTTTTCGACCCTCGAGGACGGTTGTCATGTAGAGCGCGAGCAGCAGCAGGATGATGATGAAGGAGATCCACTCGAAGGGGACGCGCCAGAGCAGCTTTTGGGTGCTCTTGGAGAAGAAGCGCCCCCGTGAGCGACGCTGGATCCGGCGCTCGACCTTGTTGGCCAGATCCGGCGGCGGAGCGGGGACCTTGGCGCGCAACCCGTAGAGCGAGCTGAGGGTCTTTTCGAACGCGGCGAGCTCGGCGCGGGCGGTCTCGTCTTGCTCGAGGAAGGCCTCGAACTCGGCGGCCTGAGTGGCGTCGAGTTCCCCCTCGAGGTAGTCGCTGTACAGCTCTTTGGCGCTCTGCCGGTCCATCTAGATGAACTTCTCCAGCCGATCCTTGAGCGCCATCCGCGCTCGGTGCAGCCGCGACTTCACCGTCCCCGCGGGGAGCCCGGTGATGGTCCCAATCTCATCGTAGCTCAGGCCTTGGATGTCGCGCAGGACGATCAGGGCTCGGTGGTCTTCGTCGAGGTTGGCGATCTCCCGCTGGATCGTGGCCTCGAGGCGGCGCCCCTCGAGGACCTTGTCGGGGCGGCTGACCTCGCCGTGGAGCGGGACGTCGCTCTTTTCGCGCTCCTGGACGTCGTCGAGCGAGCGCGTGGCGTTGTAAGCCCGCCGCGAGAGATACTTGAAGCGGTTTTTGCAATGGTTGACCGCGATCCGATAGAGCCAGGTCGAGAGCTTGCTGTCGCCCCGAAACGACTCGATCGACTTGAACACTGTGACGAAGACCTCCTGGGTCAGATCTTCGGCCTCTTGGGTGTTGTTCAGCATGCGGAAGACGATGTTGTAGATCTGCTGCTGATGAGTCAGCACCATCTCGCGAAACGCGCGCTCGTCGTGCTGTTTCAAGCGCCGGACCAGGCGACGCTCACGCAAGCTCATCGGCAGATAGCGGCCTCCCAACCGCACTCGAGGTGTCCTGGACGCCGCGAAGAGCCCGCCGCGGCGCCGCACCCTCGATTGACTCTGGGACACTCGAGAGTGCTTCGAGTTCCGAGGGATACTACCGGATCGTCGCTCGCGTTGCGATTCACCGATCGAGGTCGGTGTTCGAGGGCGCTGTCGTTAGTCTTTCGTGGGAGGGGACCCGGTTTGCTGGTCTTTGGTCTTGAAGGTCCAGAGGTTGTTCACCGCGTAGTTGACAGCCGTCGCCAGCGCGATGCCGGCGAGCTGGGCCAGCAGGTAATGGAGGTGGAACCAACGGTTGAGCGAGAGCGCGACGCCAAACTGCAGCCCCGCGGCGAGCGAGCAGGCGAGGTAGAAGCGGCCAAGGCGGCCGAGGAAGCCGTGCTCGGAGGTGGCGCGCCCTTCGCCCCAGGTCCACATATCGTTGAGCAAGAAGTTGGTGAAGATCGAGACCGCGATGCCGGTCAGAAACGAGGCGGCCTTGCGCCAGTCGGGCGAGAGGGCGGCGAAGAGCAGGGAGTGGCCCAGCCAGGTCGCGGCGAGGTTGACGGGCACGCCGCTGGCGCCGACGACGCAGAACTTGATGAAGCGGCGCTGTCCTGGGGTTGTGAAGCGATGCAGCAGGCTTCGTAGGGCGTTCACAGTTTAAGTCCTCGCAGCTCCTCGCGCGGCGGCGATGAACGTCGGCAACGCGCGGTGACGCTTCCGCTTATTGAACAAAGCCGCTCACTTGTCCATTCCTGCGTCCTTGGCGGGGCCCGGCGTTTTCTTGACCCGATCGATCGCGATGGTAAAATCGAATAAATTCCGAAGGAAAATCAAATGCTTATTAGCCAAGAGCGTCGATCCCGAGTCATGCATCGCCGGCTCGCAGTGGTGGTCGGGGTCGGGCTCGCGGTGGCGATCACAGCGGGCTCCGGCCGCACGGCAGCGGCGCGAGACTTGATCGGGACACGCGCTACGGGGATGGGCGGGGCGCTGCGCGCGGCGGCCCTCGGCTCCTCCTCGGTGCTGCTCAACCCAGCGGGCATGAGCTTGGCGCGGATGTATGTGATCAACGCGCTCTACCAATGGCGCGGCTCCGACGCCGCCAGTCAGCTCTCGGCCTCGGTGGTCGACTCGGCGACCTCGCGTAAGATCGCGGCCGGGCTGTTCTATAACTTCAGCCACGCCTCGCCAACCTACACCCTCGGCAGCGCAAAGGGGCCGATCGGCATCGAGCAGACCACCAACACCCACGAGATCGGCGTGGCGCTCTCAATGCCGCTGGGCCAGTACTTCGTGATCGGCGTCTCCGGGCGCTACATCAACCACGGCGCGTCGCTCAACGAGGGGGCGCCAGAGGGTCTCTCGCTGCCCGACCTCAGCACCTTCACGATGGACGTCGGTGGCGTGATCCGCCTTGGCCGCTCATTCAACATCGCCGTGGTCGGTTACAACCTGATCCCCGTGGACGACACCTTCTCGGCGCTCTTTCCCCAGAGCATCGGGTTGGGCGTCTCCTACGCGATGGGCACGCTGTTCCTCGCCGAGTTCGACACGGTGCTCGATTTCACCTCGGATAAGACCAAGAGCGTCACCACCAGCGTTCACGGCGGCCTCGAGCTCTTCCTTGGCAAGCGCTATGTCATACGCGGCGGCGCGATGCACAGCCAGTACCGCGACGCGACCTACGTCACCGGCGGACTGGGTCTCGTGACCAAGCGCCTCGGCGTCGACGCCTCCCTGCGGCAGATGGTCGACGGCGGCAACGAGACGCTGCTGGCCTTCGCGCTCAAGCTCTTCCTCCAGTAGCAGCGCGGTACGTCTCGCGCCTCGCCCCTGGCGCCTCGCCGTGAGCCTCGTACACTTGTGCCATCCCGCTCCTCGATTGCTTCGAGCAGGAGGCCGTGATGTACACGTTGGCTGCTCCCCGCTTGCTGTTGTCTCTGGCGCTCTGCTAGAGCGCTGATCCGCTTACCGGACCGAGCTGCGCGAAGGATGCGGCATCACGGCGTAGGAGCGAGAAGGGCGCCTGCTGGTAGCAAGCAACCGACGAGCGACAACCGCTGTGATGTCGCAGACCAGCGCGGCGACGGGAGGGAAGTTGGTTAGCGCTCTAGAAGCTGTAGCCGCCGCTGACGAAGATGGCGTGCATTTCGTCGAGGGCGCCACCGGCGGCGGGCTTCGGGTTGCTTGGATCTTGGCGGGTCTGATCGACCCGGTCTTGAGTGTCGGAGAAGGCGTAGAAGAAGCGAGTGTACGTGTACTCGATGCCGAAGACGATCCCGCCGTAGCCGCTCTTGAGGCCGAGGGCGAGGGCGAGGCCGCCGGTGGAGGAGGGACCGAAGCCGGGCTGGTCGTCTGCGACGACGCCGCCAGCGTCGACCACGATCCGATAGTCGAAGCGCAACGACGCGGCCAGCGGCATCTTACCCGAGGCGAAGCTGGTAAAGGGGTAGGAGCCACCAACGCCGATCAGCACGAAGCGATAGGCGGTGCTCGGGATCTGCTGGTCCGCCGAGAGGCTGCCCCAGTCGATCGAGAAGTCGAGCATCCCGTAGCCCAGGCCGAACTCGACCCGCGGGCTGTCCGCCTTGCCGAGGATGTTCCAGCTGTAGCCAAGGTCGATGATGAACTGGCTGATCGAGGTCGAGAGCATCTCACCGGTGCCCTTGGACTTGTCTTTGAAGCCGGACTTCAGCCCGATGGTGTGCTGGAAGCGCAGCCGCGCGAAGATGCCGGCGGCGAAGCCGTCCAGAAAGAACGCCAGCGGTCGCACCGCCGCCTCGAGGGCGAAGATGAAGGCGGCCCCAGAGGTGTAGCCTTTGTCCCAACGCGACTCGGTCGGCTGGTTGATCGAGAACGTGCGAAACCAGGTGCCGAGCCCGGCGGTCGCGTAGGCGCGCGGGTCGCCGGGCTCCGTCGAGCCGCCCTCCTTCTTCGCGCTCGCGTTGGGCTTGCTCGTCTCGGGCTTGGCCTTGGCCGGCCCCTTGCTGTCGAGCGGGTCTTCATTGGGGATCGATGGCAAGCCATCTGGGCTACCGCCACCTTTGCTGCCGCTGTCCGACCCGACGTCGTCAGGCTCGAAGGTCAGGCCACCCGGCTCGTCTGGAGGGTCTGGCTTGCGCTGCGTGCGTCGAGGGGTTGAACGTCGCGGCTTGGGGCGGTGGCCGACGAAGCGCGGCGCCTTGCGCAGCGCGCGGTTGATCAGGCGCATCGCCGAGCCGACCATCCCGCGCGAAGGAAACGAGCTCCAGCGCACGCGACCGCTGCCGATCACGTTCCCCGTCTTGCCCGAGAACACGACCAAGGTCAGCTTGTGCGCCTTGGTGGTGCCGCCGATCACCGCGGTGGCGCCGACCTTCTGAGCGCAGCGGGCCAGGTTGCGCCCCTTGCTCATCGAGATGCCCAAGTCGGCGCAGGCGTCGGGCACGGCGGTCGCCTCGAGCACGCTATGTTTGCGCCGCAGCGCGGAGGCGATCTTGGCCCGAGCGCCGCTGCCGTGGACCCCGCCGAAGCGCAGCACGGCGACCTTGCGGGCCTCGGCGGCGCTGGCGCTGGCGATGATCGCAAGCAGGGCGATGAAGCCGAGCGCGCGTCGTACGGGAAGAACTGAGGGGGCTCCTAGCGTTCGAACAACCATGTAGGTCCTCTAATCATAGGGGCTCAATCTTAGTACAGCTCCCCCCAAAAAAGTGAACCATCGCTGGTCCTCATGTTTTGCGGCCGGGAAGGGTTTGACCCGGGAGCGCGTGGGGCGTAGCTTCTGTCGGCGCCGCACCCCTGTGGAGATGAGTCTGCCGTGATACCGCATATCTACATCCCTACGGTCAAGCTCTTCGGCTGGATCCCGATTCAACCCTTTGGCGTCCTGGTGGGGACCGCGCTGGTCGTGGGCTACTTCCTCTCCCGTCGACGTGCGCGACTGACGGGGCTCGATCCCGAGGTCGTCGCCGACTCGATCATCTGGGTCTGCGTCAGCGGCTTCGTCATCGCCCACCTCGTCTCTGTGATCTTTTATTTTCCTCATAGAATACGGGAGAATCCCTGGGTGCTGCTCGCGATCTGGAGCGGGCTGTCATCCTTTGGAGGGTTCATCGGCGGCGTCCTCGGGGCCGTGCTCTACTACCGCCGCAAGGAGCTCTCGATCCTCGAGCACGTGGACGCGATCATCTTCGGCATGATCCCCGGCTGGATTTTCGGCCGGATGGGTTGCTCGGTGGTCCACGACCACCCTGGGAAGATCACCACGTTCTGGCTCGCTGTCCACTGTGCCAACGCTCCCTGCGGGCATCCCAAATGGTTGCCGGGGCAGACCCGCCACGATCTCGGGCTCTACGAGATGCTGTTCACGGTTTTCCTCACGATCGTGCTCTACAGCCTAAAGAACGTCCGCCCCTTCCGCGGCTTTCACCCGGCCGTGATGCTCTTCCTCTACGCGCCGGTGCGCTTCTTGTTCGATTACCTACGCATCGACGACAAGCGCTATGGAGCGCTGACGCCGGGCCAGTACCTCGCGGTGGGGATCTTCCTCGGCGCCGTCGCGCTGACGGCCTACGGCTTGCATTTGCGCAAAAAGGGCATCGCGCCGCGGCTGATCTCGCCAGGGCTGACGATCCCCGATCAGTACGCCGCCGCCGGGCTCGCCCCCAAGACCGTCGACGAGAAGCCTCAGCCCGCGAGCAACAAGGCCAAGCGGGACCGTAGGAAGCGCAAGTAGCCGCCGCGACTCGACCAGAGCGCCCGACGTTGCGGGTGCTGCTGGCTGGTGCTCACCGGCGCCGCAGAGGTTGCTAGGTCTGTGATCAGTCGGCTATACCAGGGAGATGAGCCAGCTGAGCTACGAGTCGTTGTGTGAGTCTTCCTTCGGCCACCTCGAGGAGATCGTGCGGACCCAGCCCGCGCCGAGCTTCGAGTCCCTCGCCGGTTGGGAGTTTCGAGGCTTCAACGTGGCGGTGCTGACCGAGGCGCTGCGGATCCGCAAGTTCAAGAAGGGCTTCTACGCCGACGCGCGCGACCCTTCGCGGCTCTACGGGTATAATGTGCGCGTCGAGCAGAACGGTCGTCGACGACCCTGGGTGCCGGTGCTGCGCCACGGTCAGCCGCTGCGTCACGGCCTCTACGACGTAACCCGGGTGACCACCGAGGGGCCAGACGGGCTCTATCCACAGAGCCTGTTGCTCAACTATGGCTGCGGTCGCAACCCAACGCTCGATCCCTCGCGCTTCCTCCGCGACTACCTGGTGCGGGCCGCTCCCAACGAGCTAGATCTGCTGGTTGGCAAGGCCTACATCGCCCTGGGGCCCGTCCGCGTGCCAGGCGGCTATTTTGTGCTCGAGCGCTACAATAAGGTCTCCTGATACGGGCGCTCGTTCGAGCTGTCTCGCGACGCTGCTCGGCGCGGCGCTCGCGCTCGGGATGCCCGCGTCGAGCCAGGCGCGCTCCTTGGGCGTCGTGGCGCTGCTCTCCCCCGACACCACTCGTGTGGCCGCCCAGCGCGATGGCCAGCTCGTGGTCTGGACCCGCGCGGGCGTCAAGCTACGCGCCACCCCCAACCGATCTCCGCTCCGCGGTGCGCTAGCCAAAGGAGCGCTGGTCGGCGTCGTCTCGGGCAAGCTCGTGCTGAGGCGAGGCGACCGTTACCAAAAGACCCTCCGGCTGCGGCTGCCCAAAGGGGTGCTCACGGTGCTGCGGACGGCGGTCTCGCCCGACGGGCGCGTCGCCGCCGTGCTCTACGCGGTCGACGGTGGCGCGGGAGACGCGACGGCGGTGAGCTTCTTCGACGGGCGGAGCGGTCGCGGCCTTGGTCGCGTGGTGCTCGCCCGCGGACGCCTCTTTGGCGTCTCGTTTTCGCGCGACGCCCGCCGTGTGGCGCTCTTTGGCGACATCGGCCGGCAGACGGCCTGGGTCGAGGTCCACACCCTCCTTCGGGCACGAGGTTGTCGCGCCAAGCGGTGCCGCGTCAAAGAGGGCGCGAGAGCTACGATCCGTCGTCTCTCCCGCTGGCAGAGCGCCAGAGACAAGACGGTCTTCTCCACGGCACTCTCGCCTGACGGTCAGCGCGTGGCTGTGGGTGCGGGGCGGCGCTTGGTCTTGCTCGAGGCCAAGACGGGCAAGCTCCTGCGCAGCCGGCCGACGCGGGCGACCCTAGCGCTCTTTCCGCCGCGGCTGCGACGCCTGGTGCCCCGTTTTCCCGGCGCCCATCAGCTCGTCTTCAGCCACGACGGCAAGTCTCTCGCCGTGCTTCACGCGTTCGGTGTCAGCGGGGTGGCTCGCTGGGACGTGGCGGGCCTGAGGCCGCGGGCCTGGCTGACCCGACCCCAGAGTCAGGGGCTCTTACGGCAGCTGGCCTTCACCCGGGGCGGCGCCTTATGGCTCGTCACCGCTGGTCTCGGCGCCAGCGTCGAGCTCTTCGAGGCCTCGGGACGTCGCTTCGTGCGCCGCCGCAGCCTGGCGCTGCCAGGAGGGTCATAGCGGCACGTCGCCAGTTGGGCTCGCCATACCACCTGTGTGGCTCGTTTCTTCGGCGACGAAAGCGGCTCGGCAGCTCAGCACCCGGCTCGGTCCCGAATATGTGGGGAAGCTCTTCAGAGCTTCCACTCGACTGGCCAGTCCAACGCTGCGCCATCTGGTACATTCTTAGCTGTTCGTGACGAAAGGCTGTTTCATGACCTCCTCTCGCTCGCCGCAGTCGCCCCCGGGGGCCTCCTCCGCTCCTCCGTCGTCCGCGTCCAAGCTGCCCGATCGCGCGCGTGTGGTGATCATCGGCGGAGGGATCATCGGCTGCTCGGTGGCCTATCACCTCGGCCATCTGGGCTGGGGGGCGGACGTGGTGCTCCTCGAGCGCGACCAGCTCACCTCAGGTACGACCTGGCACGCGGCGGGCTTGATGACGACCTTCGGCTCGACCTCGGAGACTGCGATCTCGATTCGCTCCTATTCGCGTGAGCTCTACGGCAAGCTCGAGGCCGAGACCGAGCAGGCGACGGGCTTCGAGGCCGTTGGGATGGTCGAGATGGCCGCCGACCCCGACCGCCTCGAGGCGTATCGTCGCGTCGCCGCCTTCAACCGCTATTGCGGAAACCCAGTCGAGGAGATCGGCCCGGCGGAGATCAAGGCGCTCTTCCCGCTGGCCAAGGTCGACGACATCCTCGCGGGCTTCTATCTGCCCCAGGATGGTCGGGTGAACCCGGTGGACGCGACGATGGCGCTGGCCAAGGGTGCCAAGCGGCGGGGCGTGCGTGTGCTCCAGCGGGTCTGCGTGACCGGCGTGACGAGCGAGCGCGGGCGGGTGAACGGCGTGGTCACCGACCAGGGCTCGATCGCCTGCGAGGTTGTCGTCAACTGCGCCGGGATGTGGGCCCGCCAGCTTGGCGCGCTCTCTCGGGTCTCGATCCCTAACCAGGCTGCCGAGCACTACTACCTGATCACCGAGGCGATCGAGGGGGTTCGCCACGACTGGCCGATCATCGAGGATCCGTCGTCTCATGGCTACTACCGCGAAGAGGGCGGCGGGCTGATGGTCGGGCTCTTCGAGCCTGTCTGCGCCCCCTGGAGCGTCCACGGCGTGCCGGCGGACTTCTCCTTTGGCGAGCTCCCGCCGGACTGGGAGCGGATGACGCCCTTCCTCGAGACGGCGATGGCTCGTGTGCCGATCACCCGGGAGGTCGGCATCCGGAAGCTCTTCTGCGGCCCTGAGAGCTTCACGCCGGATATGGGCCCGGTCTTCGGCGAGGCGCCGGAGCTGAAAAACTACTTCATCGCGGCGGGGCTGAACTCGATCGGGATCATCACCGGCCCAGGCTTGGGTAGGGTGATGGCGCAGTGGATCAGCACCGGCGACCCCGGCGTCGACATCACGGCGATCAACGTCGATCGCTTTCATCCCTACCAATGCAACCCCGAGTACCTGCGAGAGCGCGTCGTCGAGACTCTGGGGATGGTCTTCAAATGCCACTACCCGACGCGCTCGCCGCAGACCGCTCGCGGCGTCAAGCGGTCGCCTTTTCACGATCGGCTGGCGGCCCGGGGCGCCTACTTCAAAGAGGTCAGCGGCTGGGAGTCGCCCGATTGGTACGCGCCGGAGGGCGAGGAGGCGACGATCGAGAGGCTCTCCTGGGGACGAGAGCGGTGGTTCGATTATTGGAAGGCCGAGCACCTGGCCTGCCGCGAGGGGGTGATCGCGATGGACATGTCGTTCATGTCCAAGTTCCTGGTGCAGGGCCCTGACGCCGGTCGGCTCCTCGATCGGATCAGCGCTAACAGCGTTGACGGCCCCTGCGAGACGATCACCTATACTCAATGGCTCAACCCCTGGGGGCGCCTCGAGGCCGATGTGACGGTGATCAAGCAGACCGCGGAGCGCTTCATCGTGGTCGCTACCGACACGATGCATCGCCACGTCGAGACCTGGCTTACACGCAACATAGAAGACGAAGCGCGCTGCACGATCACGGATATCACCGCGAGCGTCGGCCAGCTCAACGTACAGGGCCCGCGATCGCGCGAGCTGCTACAGGTCTTGACCTCGGCGGATCTCTCAAATGAGGCGTTCCCCTTTCGCACGGCCCGCGAGATCGACCTCGGCTACGCGCGGGTGCTCTGCGTGCGGATCACCTACGTCGGTGAGCTGGGCTACGAGCTGGTGATCCCGGCGGCCCACGCCGTCGACGTCTACGATCGGGTCGTCGACGCCGGAGAGCGCTTCGGCCTGCGCCACGCCGGCCTCAAGGCGCTGGGCAGCCTGCGGATGGAGAAGGCCTACCGTGACTATGGCCACGACATCGACAACACCGACGACCCCTTCGAGGTCGGGTTGGGCTTCGCCATCAACCTAGACAAGGACGACTTTATCGGTAAAGACCTGGCGGCAAAGAAGAAGGCCTTGGGGCCGGCCTATCCGCGGCGGCTGCTGCAGATCATGGTCGAGGACGCGAGGCCGCTGCTCTACCACGGCGAGATCGTCTATCGCGACGGCGAGCCCGTCGGCTACAACCGCATAGGCTCCTATGGCTTCACCCTCGGCGGGGCCGTCGGCCTGGCGATGATCGACGCGGGAGAGCCGGTCAGCCGCGCCTACATGGAGAGCGGGCGCTGGGAGATCGACGTCGCCGGCGAGCGCTACCCGCTGCGTGTCGGCCTCCCTGCGCGACCCTTCTACGACCCGAAGATGGCGCGGATCAAGCTATAGAGCTTCCCCACAAATCCGGGACCGAGCCGGGTGCTGAGCTGCCGAGCCGATGTCGTAGCCGAACAGCGGTTGTCGCTCGTCGGTTGCTTGCTACCAGCAGGCGCCCTTCTCGCTCCTACGCCGTGATTTCGCATCCTTCGCGCAGCTCGGTCCGGTAAGCTGGTCAGCGCTCTAGAAAGCGGCCGGCAGCGCTGTACCCGACGACGGGAGGAATCTGTAAGGGTGCTCTATAGCAGCATCCGAGGTTGGGGGTTGGTTGGCGGGCTCCTGGCGGAGATCTGGCGTGGGTCGAGGGATCTCGTCGGCCGGCTCGTCGCATAGCTCGTCGCGTCGGATCGACAGGCCAGCGTCCGGAGGCTAACCTACGAGCCTATGGCAACAGACGATCCCTGCGGCGCCTTCGAGCGGCGACACGGCCTCTACGACGAGCTCTACCAGCGCCTGCTCGACGAGGCCTTGGCCACGGGTGGCGACTACGCCGACCTGTTCTTTCAGCAACGCACGGCCCAATCACTGGGTCTCGAAGACCAGGGGATCAACCGCGCCTCGCGCAGCGAGGATCTGGGCGTTGGCGTGCGTGTGCTCGCCGGTGACGCCTGCGGATACGCCTTCTGCGAAGAGCTCGACGAGGCGGCGATGCTCGAGGCGGCTCGTGTCGCTGCGGCGATCGCGCGGAGCGGAGGAGGTGAAGCAGGTCGTGGACCAGCGCAGATCTCGCGGCGCGAGCTTGGAGCCACGCGTTATCCGATCACGACGCCCTGGCGCGACGTCACCACCGACGCTCGTGTTTCGTTGCTGGAGCGCCTCGACAAGCGGGCCTTCGCGAACGACGGTCGGGTGCAGAAGGTCCGCGCTCGCCTCGCCGACGCGGAGACCGAGGTGCTGATCGTCGACGGCGAGGGGCGAAAGCGCTACGACCTGCAGCCCATGAGCGTGATCTCTTGCGCTGTCGTGATGCAGCAGGGTGATCGCCGCGAGGAGGCCTCGCACTCCTTCGGCGGCCGCTGGGGTCGCGAGGCCTTCGAGGAGGCGCGTCTCGACGAGCTGGTCGACGAGGCCGTGGCGCGGGCCTCGCGGCTGCTCGAGGCCGTGCAGCCGGCCGCTGGCGAGATGCCCGTGGTCCTCGGCGCCGGAGCGTCGGGGATCTTGCTCCACGAGGCGATCGGTCACGGCATGGAGGCCGACTTCAACCGCAAGGGCACCTCGATCTACGCCGACGCGCTGGGCGAGTCCATCGCGGCGCCCTTCGTCTCGATCGTCGACGACGGCACGCAGCCCAACCTGCGGGGATCGATCAACGTCGACGACGAGGGCGTCGCCGCGCAGCGCACGACGCTGGTCGAGGGCGGTAAGCTGGTCAGCTACATCCATGATCGGTTGAGCGCCAAGCACTACGGGGTGGCACCAACGGGCAACGGGCGGCGGCAGTCGTTTCGCCATCCGGTGCTGCCGCGGATGCGCACGACCTTCCTCGAGGCCGGGGCCCATGGGCGCGAGGAGATCCTCCGCTCGGTGAACAAGGGCATCTACGCCGAGTCCTTCTCCAACGGCCAGGTCCAGATCGGCGCGGGGGACTTCACCTTCTACATCAAGACCGGCTACCTGATTGAAGATGGCAAGCTCACGGCGCCGATCAAGGACGTCAACCTGATCGGTAACGGCCCCGAGGTGCTGCGCGCCGTGGAGATGGTCGCCGACGATCTGGTGCTCGACACCGGCGGCTGGACCTGTGGCAAGGAGGGGCAGAGCGTGCCCGTGTCTCATGGGATGCCGACCGTGAAGGTCTCGGCGATCACCGTCGGTGGGGTGGGGCGATGAGCGAGACGCCAACACGGGAGATCGGTGGCGAGCTCGAGGAGCTGGCCAACGCGGTGGTGCGCAGGGCCCTCGACGGGGGCGCCGACGAGGTCGCGCTCTCTGTCGGCCGCAGTCAGTTCGTCGAGGCGCGCCGGCGCCAGGGGAAGATCGAGCGGCTGCGCGCGTCGACGTCCCGCGGCCTCAGCCTCGCGCTCTTCGCCGACAAGCGCTTCTCGACCCACGCCACCAGCGTGCTGCAGCGCCCAGCCCTCGAGCGCTTTGTCGACGAGGCGCTGGCGATGACCAGGCACCTCCACAAAGACCCCTTTCGTGGGCTCGCCGACCCCGCGCTCTACGGGCCGGCGGAGTGTGCCGACCTCGAGCTTCGCGACCCCGACTATGAGGTGATGACCATGGACCAGCGCCTCGAGCTGCTCGAGCGGCTCGAAGCAGCGGCGCAGCAGGAGCGTGCGGCAGACAGAGCGGGGGGCGGGTCGCGACCGGAGCTGGTCTCCGTCGCGACCGGGGTGGTCACCCAGCGCTCGGCGAGCTTGCAGCTCCACTCCAACGGCTTTCGCGGCGCGCGCTCGAGCACCGTCTTTTCTCTCGGTTCGTCGGTGACCGTACGCGGCGAGGGCGAGCGCCGCCCCTCGGACCACGCCTGGGCCGCCCGCTGTCGGCGCGCCGATCTCCCAGACGTAGCGGAGGTTGGGCAGGAGGCCTGCCGACGCGCCTTGGGGCGCGTCGGCGCACGCAAGATCGAGAGCGGACGGATGGCCCTGGTGGTCGAAAACCGGGCCGCGTCACGGCTGCTCGGCGCGCTGCTGGCGCCCCTCTCGGGAAGCTCGCTGCAGCAGAAACGCTCCTGCCTCGAGGGCAAGCTTGGCGAGTCGATCGCCTCGCCCCTGCTCAATGTCGTCGACGATCCCTTCATCCGCGGCGGTCTCGGCTCGCGCACCTACGATGGCGACGGCCTGGCCGCACGTCGGCGGTCGATCATCGAGGCCGGCGTGCTCCGCGAGTACCTGATCGACGTCTACTATGGGCGGAAGCTCGACCTGCAGCCCACCGGCGCCGGCACCTCGAACCTGACGCTCGAGGGCGGCGAGGGTGACCTCATGGCGCTGCTCGCGCCGGTCCAGCGTGGCGTGCTCGTCACGAGCTTCCTCGGCGGCAACGCCAACCCGGCGACGGGCGACTTCAGCTTTGGCATCGTCGGCCAGCGCATCGACAGCGGGAAGCTCACGCAGCCGGTGGGCGAGATGAACATCACAGGTAACACCTGCGAGCTCTGGCGTCGTCTCGAGGCCGTCGCGGCTGACGCCTATGCCGACAGCGCATGGCGCCTGCCTAGCTTGCGCTTCGGCGACGTCCAGTTCTCCGGTGCCTGATCGTGGAGAGGCGTGTCGTTCGTCACGAGGAGTAGACCAGCGCGATCGGTATTCGCCTGGCGGGATGAGGCGCGGGCGTGACGGCCGACGATGTGGTGCAGATCCTCGCCCACGCTGTTTTCGTCGGGCGGCCGGGAGGCTACACTGTAGCGATGCGGCTGACGAGGGTCGCTGCTGTGCTGACGCGTTGGACCTCGCGCTGGGAGCCCAGCGCGTTCTCCATCGCCTGCATGCTGACGGCAATCACGCTGCTCTCGTCGGGCGCCTTGCTCACGCTCTTCTGAGCAGAGAAACACGCGGGAGAGGATTCGTGTCTCGTCTTTGCGAACTGTTTGCCGCTGCTGCCCTGACCCTCGCCGTCACGGGCCTCGGAGGAGGCGCCATAGCCGCAGCGCCGCTGGCGTTGACGCCAGCGCAGAAGGCCAGGGTCTTGGCCCTCGCCGCCGAGCTTCCCGCCGAGCACCGCGCGGGCTGGACCGCCACGACCGAGTCGCTGCTCTGCGAGTGGGCTGGTGGCGACGCCGGCGAGCTACAGCGGATGCTCTCTACATTGGAGCGATCCTTCAAGGCTAGAACGGGCGAATCCAGCCCGGCGGCGAAGGCGGCGGCGGTCGGCGTCTCCATCGTGATCGACGTCTCGGGCAGCATGGCTCGACCAGCGCATGGCGACAGCGGCGGGGAAGATAAGATCGTTGGCGCGTGGAGGGCCGCCAACGCGGCCCTCGAGCGGCTAAGGCGCGTCTCGGAGAAGGCTGGCGAGGCGCCAATCTACGCCTCGGTCTTGACCTTCTCCAATGATGTGCAGACGGCGCTGCCCCTGCGTAAGGTCGACGCCTCGTTTCCGCCGCTGAAGAAGCTGAAGGTCCGCAAAGCCACCGCTATTGGTCGAGGTATGGTCGCGGCCCGCGCGCAGCTGCTCGCCGGCGGCTTGAGGCGTCAGCACATCATCGTCATCACCGATGGGCAGAACTCCCGCGGCGTCTCACCGCTGACCGTGCTGCGCGCGTTCAACCTGCTGCCCAAGGATCGTTTCCCTCACGTCCACTTCGTCGCCTTCGACGTCTCGATGGGTGTGTTCAGGCCGCTCGGGCTCTTCCTGCCCAAGATCTACGAGGCCAGGGACGCCAAAGAGCTCGACAGGGTGCTCGCCGGGCTCTTCTCTTCTGCGATCCTCGCGGAGGCGCGCTGACCTAGAGCGCTGAGCAACTTACCTCCCGTCGCTGCGCTGGTCTGCGAAATCACGGCGGTTGTTGCTCGTCGGTTGCTTGCTACCAGCAGGCGCCCTCCTCGCTCCTACGCCGT
>PDWJ01005984.1_pt1 | contig 22474 bp, 19 predicted proteins | sample 1430881 | NCBI WGS metagenome assembly PDWJ01 (sample SAMN01162460, study PRJNA174530) | Oral metagenome, whole genome shotgun sequencing project. | biome: Marine environment; feature: Marine mammal; material: Swab sample of the gingival sulcus; isolation source: swab sample of gingival sulcus... | reverse complement strand
CGTCCAGCGTTGATGTGGATACCGGCGTGCGCACCGCACTGAGATACACCGGGGGAAGCAGCAGTTGTACCGATGTTGAGTGGTTCTTTCGCAAAGAGGGCGAAACCGATTGGGACAATTTCGATAGCACGCAGATAGCGACTTTGGACAAAATCTGGCGCGCTGGTACCCACGAGCTTAAAATGACCGCCACCGGGTTTAATGGCAAGTGGTTTTTCGGCCTGTTCGGTTGCGATCATACAGGCCAATACGATGAACGCACGGTCGCTATCAATGTCGCAACATCCGGGTTTGCCCAAACTAAACATCCTATTATGCTCATCCCCGGTGTGATGGCTTACGACGACATCCTGGGTCAGGAATACTTTTATCGCGTGGCTGATAAGATCCGCGAATCTTCCGACCAGTTCGTCATCGATGTCGCCTTATCTGCCTGGCAAAATACGGAAGATAGAGGGGCTTTTTTAGCAAACAAAATCGCTGAGTTTTTAAGTGAAGAGGATCCACATTTCGGTACCGATCAGGCGACCATGAAGGTGAATTTGATCGCCCACAGCCACGGTTCAACCACCTCGCGTGTGGCCATCAATATTTTAGCCAAGCAGTTCGGAGACAACGGTGCGGTGGCATCACTCACTACGGTAGCCGGTCCGCACTATGGCACACCCACTGCTGATGGTGTGCATTGGGCCTTAGAGAACTGGGGGCTGCCCGGAAAGCTCCTGGGCGATTATGTGGTCGACGGCCTGATCGGACAACTAGGCGGAGCCGCGGTTGCCTTTCTGAGTGGACATGCCAACGAATATCCAGAGCAGGACATCATTCAAGTTCTTCGGGACTTTACCCAAAAAGGCATGGCCCGCTTTAACACCTGTTATCCAAGCTATGGTTTGCCGCCCGGTGGCAAGTACTTTATCGAACCGCCGCTGGAGGGTGTGGATGAAGTGATTTCCCTGCCCATTGTCGATGGGCAGGTCATGGTTAGTGATTGCCAAAACTTCATTAACGTCTCTGAAGATGAAAATAAATACGATTATGTTCGCGATACTCAATTCTCCGCCCAGGCACCGATAACGCTGGCTGCGACGCCAGACGAAGCCTACGGGGAAGGTGCACAAGTATTGAACGGGCCGGTCTATGGCAATGGCCTGGGTGAGCAGGCGCAACCAACGGATGGCGATGCGGTTCGTTACTTTTCATTCACCGGCGTAGGTGAATGGAACACGGCCTTTCCTGAAAAACCGCTGGAACTTGCAGATCCGGCACTGTTGGTCATCAATTCCATGTTCACCATTGTTGGCGAGCGAACCGATGAAAGCTATTTTGAGGAATGGTGGCAGGAGGTCGTGGATGATTTCGTTCAGGGGACTCCTGTATCGCGCGCCAGGGGATACACCAAGGACTCTGATACTTTTATCCCCATAGTCAGTACCCGATTTGGTGAGTTTATCGGTGTTTTTGGCCCCTGGAACCACATGGACGAGATAAACGGTTTACTCGGCTGGGTTGACGCGGCAGCAGATGACCCGCTGGTGATTTACGAAAACCACGTCAACACCCTGCAACAAAGCGGCTTGTAGCTCGCAGCATTCCCGCCATTTCCAAACAGGAGCCCGAGGTCGGGCTCCTGCAAACTCAATCGTAGGTAAACTCTAATGAACAAGCCATTAGTCATTGGCCTGGGCGTCCTTGGGGTCGTCGTGGCGGGGGGCTTGATGTTTTACGCTGGCGTTTTTAGCCCCGAGCCAGCGGTGGCAATACAAGCGAAATCTCCAAATCAGGTGCCTGCGGCCAATGAGACGAGCCCGGTATCCGAGGTATCAGCATACCAGCCGGTTGCGCCCAGGGATTTGAATGACAGCACAAGCAGTAACAAACCGAGCGCCCCCCATGTTTTTGCCAGTACGAAGGATTACGAGAACGCATCCACCTACGGTCCGCTTCCTTCTCATTTACAGCGCGTAGCACTGAGAAAACTCGCCTGGGATGACCAGGGTAACCTTGTTGTCGAGCCAAAAATCAAGGACCTGATCGAGAGCTTTTTAACCGCCTCCAGATTCGAAGGAAGGGAGAACGCAATTGCTCGAGTTGCGGAGTACATGAGCATGACACTCCCTGAACCTGCCGCTTCCCAGGCGCTGGCTATACTGGACAACTATATTGCCTACAAGAATGAAATGATGGCATTTCAGATGCCGACATCCGGTTCTGGCAGTCGGGAGCAAATGATCGAGACTTTTCGTCAGGCGCTGGATCAACGAAAACAAATACGCCGGGACACCTTGGGCGACGAAACGGCTACGGCCTTGTTTGGGGACGAGGAACTGTACGACGAATTCAGTGTAAACCGAATGCGGATAATGAGCGACCCGACGCTGACCGACAAGGAAAAAGAAACACAGCTGATCGAAAGCGAAAACATCTTACCGGAAGCCAAGCGCAAGCACGTCAGCCGGCAACGCGAGAAGCGAACATTGGATCGACGCATAGCTGAACTTAAGTCCGCCGGCGGAAATGAACAGGAAATATACCAACTTCGGGTAGATTTCTACGGCAAAGAGACCGCAGATCGAATGCGGTATTTAGAGAGCACTTCGCCCCAGTGGGAAAGGCGTGTGGCATCTTTCAATCAGGAGTGGTATCACATAGAGCAGCGAACGGATTTGTCTGCCACAGAAAAAGCTGAACTGGTTAGTGAGCTCAGAGACAGTTCCTTCACTAAAAAAGAGCAGGTGAAACTGGCGGTACAGAATATCAAGCGTATGGCTGGGGAGTAACTTCATGAAAAGCGTAGCGGTAGCTACGGTTTGAATGATTTTGGGCAAGATTCGAAGTCATTTTTATTCGGCGCGTCCATGCGCCTCACCCCTGCGGGGCTACCGTGAACACTTTCCCGAAGAAATTTTTTCGAAAAGCCATTTAGGCGCAAAATGGCATAACTCATTGATATTTAAAATAAACAATAGTAAGGCAGCCGCCGTACTGGTGAAATATCCGGGTTAAACGTAGCAGAACGATTTTATTGAATTGGCGCGATGATTGTCTGTCTGTGTCAGCAAGCGCCTAAAAAACATACTCATCAAGTTTTCGGTTGTTGCTGTTGGGGCGCTACATTATGTTACACACGTTGACTCAACACAGAAATGCAGCAACAATCATTTGGGACTGTGTAAGCTGATGAAAATTATCGATTCAGACAAAATCGATCTCTACTATCAAGCGATAGTCGATAGAAACCCAGATTTTCTCGGTATTTTTTACACGGGGGTAAAAACTACTTCGGTGTTATGTATTCCCACCTGTAGGGCGCGAACGCCGAAAAAGCAAAATGTTGAGTTTTACAGTACGCTAAAATCAGCACTGGAAGCTGGTTTTCGCCCCTGCAAAATATGCAAGCCCACCGAAAATGCTGAAAAGGCGCCGAAAAACGTCGAGCAGGCGATTGATTGGGTTAGAAAGCACCCCAAGGAAAAAATCAGCGATGCCCAGTTGGCTGCGCGAGGTATCAGTCCGCATATCGTTAGAAACTGGTTTAACAAGCACTATGGCATGACCTTTCATTCCTTTCAGCGCATGTACCGCATTAACAACGCTTTTGAGGAATTGAAACACGGCAAAAACATTACCACTGCCGCCTTTGATTCAGGCTATGAGTCACTCAGCGGCTTTGCCTATACTTACAAAAAACTGCTGGGGAAATCCCCGAAGAAAACGATGACGCATACAATGACCAATCAACCCGTATTGATTGATCGTTTCACCACCCCGCTGGGGCCAATGTTTATTTGCGCTACGGAAACAGGTGTCTGCTTACTGGAATTTACCAGCCGACGCATGCTGGAAACGGAATTTGAGGATTTGCAAAAGCGACTCAAAGCGCCCATTCTCACCGGCAGCAACTCGCATATTGAACAAGCGAAAACCGAGCTGGCCGAGTATTTTTCCGGGAAACGTAAACAGTTTAACATCGCACTGGATATGCAAGGCACGGACTTTCAAAAAACCGTCTGGCAGGCATTACTCACCATCCCCTACGGCAAAACCGTCAGCTATGCTGAACAAGCGGAATTCATCAATAAACCCAGTGCCGTGCGCGCTGTTGCTAATGCCAATGGTGCTAATAAAATCAGCATTATCATCCCTTGCCACCGCGTCATCGGCAGCGACGGCAGCCTCACCGGCTACGGTGGCGGTCTTGAACGCAAACGCTGGCTGTTGGATTTTGAGTCAGGCAAGACGAACTAATGTGAGTATCCAGTCAGTGGCCGGGTTAATTCACGCCGATAATAAAGCTGGCGCAGGTTGTGGTGCTGCCACCGAGGTTGAAGGTGGCCATGTTTTCGGCATCGGCAATTTGATAATCTCCGGCACGGCCAGTGACCTGCTTGAAGCAATCCAGCACCATACGCACCCCGGTTGCGCCTACCGGATGCCCGGTGCCGATCAGACCGCCGCTGGGATTGATGGGAAAGTCGCCATCGATGGCAATGCGCCCGTCCTCGATAGCTTTCCAGCTCTCGCCGGGGGCGGTCAGCCCGCTGTGGTCTATAACCATATATTCGGTAATGGAAAAACAGTCGTGAACCTCAAGGCCATCTAGATGGGTCAGCTCGTGCATGCAGGCGCGTCGCAGGGCATCGTTGATCAACTGATGCACATGGGGAAACAGCAGTGGTTGTCCGGCACTGAGAGCCAGCTTGCTTTGTAAAGAAACGGGTGCGGAGCGATGTCCCCAGCCTTTGATACGCGGAATATCCTGTAATTTCAGGCCGTTGGCATAGGCGTATTGTTGCGCGGCTTTTTTACTGGCAACAAAGATACAGGCAGCACCGTCGGTAATCTGACCGCAATCGGATTTACGAACCCGGCCCTCGATGGATGGGTTGGCGCTGTCGCAATCCGCAAAAAACGCCGGGGTGAAATCCCAGTTTCGCGACTGGGCCAGGGGGTTGCGCTGGGCATTGGCGTAGTTATTCTGGGAGATTATTTTTAAGTGATCGGTATTGATGCCGTGGCGCTTGTCGTATTCGTCGATAATCTGATTGAACATATACGGCCAGGGAAATTCACATTGCTGCGCTTCCATGCCTTTCCAGGTGGCGGCGCCCAGATAGTCCGCACCGGTTTTGCCCGGCACATTACGCATGTATTCAAGACCTAGCACACAGGCCAGATCATAATCGCCACAGATAATGTCCTTCATGGCTCCCAGTAGGGCCATCGAACCGGATGCGCAGGCTGCCTCGTGCCGAGTGGTGGGTACGCCTGCCATTTCCGGGTAAGCCTCGGCAAAAAAACCGCCCAGCAGACCCTGCCCGGTAAACAGCTCACCCACAAAGTTACCCACGTGGCCAACGTCAATCTGGCCCGGGGTGAGGCCGGTCGCCGCCAGTGCGGAGTCGAATGACTCTTTAAACATAGCGTAGATATCCAGACCTTCCCGGTGCCAATTGCGGGCGAAGTCGGTTTGGCTTCCGCCCAGTAGGTAAACGTCAGACATAGTGCTTACTCTCAGTTATGGTATTTATCATTGTGGCTCGGTGGGCAGCGCCGCAACTTGCTCTTGCAGCAGGAAGCGCTGCACCTTGCCCAGCGGATTGCGCGGCAGCGCAGTAAGGATTTCCAGGCGCTGTGGCAGTTTTATTTGCGCCAGCCCTTTTGCGGTGAGAAAGGCTTGCACATCTTCCAGGCTGGGAGCTTCTGCACCGGGTGCGGGAACAAGACAAGCGCAGACTTTTTCCCCCAGAACCTCATCGGCACAGGCGCAGACCGCGGCTTCCTGACAGCCCGGCAGGCCTTCCAGAAGAATATCGATTTCTGCGGGTGATAGCTTCATGCCGCCGCGGTTGATAATGTCCTTGCAGCGACCGGCAATACGGTAGTAGCGATTGCCCTCGCCGCAGATTTCCACCAGATCACCGGTCAGAAAAAATCCATCCTCGGTAAATACATCACTGTTGTCTGACGCGTAATAGCCGTCAAATACCGTGGGGCCTTTAATCACCAGCTCGCCGACAACACCTGGCTGCGAAATCTCATCTCCGCTTTCAGGGTCAAGCACTTTGCTCTGAATCCTTGTCGCGGCCTTGGCATCCCATTCAATACCTGCGGCGCCGAAGCGGGGAAACATTGTGGCGCGGGTTTCTGGGTCTTTCGCCTCGCTCGGTGTAGAGAACAGATTGATGCCCTCGTTGGAGCCGTAAAAATTGATAATTTTTTTGCCGTACTGATTGTCGAACGTATCGATCATCCACGGTGCCAAGGGTGCGGAACCAGAGCCGATGGAACGCAGCGCCGAAAAATCAAACTGTGACCACATCGCTTCATTTTTGGCCAGTTGATTCAGCATGGCCGGTGGCACGATAGTGAAATTGATACGCTCTTGCTGAATCTGCTGCAAAAACACCATCGCTTCAAAGGGGTGGTGCAATATCAGTGTGCAGCCCAGCAAAACAAAGGGATACAGAAAAGAGCCTATCGAGGCCATATTGATCAGTGGAAACGGATTCAGCAGGTGATCTCCCGCTTGATAGTCACCGGCTTCAATACAGTTGCGCGCCACCGTCACCCACATATTGTGAGAGCGCGGCACACCCTTTGGCATGCCGGTGGTGCCCGATGTCCAGCAGATGCTCAGGGTTTGATTGGCGTTTGTCGGGTAGGATTCCAGTTTTTCCAGGTCGGTAATAGTTGCCTGCGTGTGCAACTGCAAATGCTCCGCAAATGCCATGGTGCAAACTGTGTCGGGTAATGCCTTGGTCTGCGCGCTGAAAAATGGCTCGCCCTTGAAAGTTTTAATGCTGATATAAGCGCTGGCATCGAGTATGTCGCAAATATAGTCCAGCTCATAGCTGCCGTACTGCATGGGCAGTGGTGAAATCACCGCGCCAAGTTTGCTGGCCGCGAAATAACAAACCACCAGTTCCGCAATATTGGGCAGTTGTACAATAATGCGGTCGCCAGGGACAATGCCTCGGTCAATCCAGTACGCCGCGAGGTAGCTGCTGGCAGTGTCGAGTTCCTGAAATGTCAGCCGAACCGCGGCACTGTCGGTCAGTTCTTGCCGATTGGGCGCATCGATGAGCGCGGTTTGTGAGCCGTTTTGCTCAGCTTGACGGCGTAGCAGTTCGTGTAAGGTTACGCCCTCCCATAAACCGGATGCCTCATATTCTGTGATGCGCTGTGGGGGAGAAGTTATCATTTTTTTGCCTCCGGTTTAGGGTCATTAAGCTGTGATGCAGTGTAAACACTTAGCGCATCGTTGCTTGCCTGTATTCCTGTTCCAGTTGATCTACGATAGCGGCGATGGGCTCCCTTTTGTAAATTGTGCCAACACCTTGCCCGGCGGACCATATATCGCGCCAGCGTTTGACATCATTGGCTGCCTGCAGGAAATTGATTTCCGCCGCAGCGGGCATATTGTCGGGGTCGTAACCGCCGCGAATCAGGCTGCCTTTTAGCCAGTTGGCCCGCACTCCGGTAATGGCATCGGAGCTTACGATATCGGCGCCACTGGCGTCGATGACCATCTGTTTATAATCGTCCTGGGCGAGGCACTCGTGTGCTGGAATAAATCGCGTTCCCATATACACATAGTCGGCGCCGAGAATTTCTGCTGCGGCGATCGCGCGGCCGTTGCCAATCGCACCTGACAGAATAATCTCGCCGGCAAAAAAATCTCGCACTTCTTCCACGAAGGCAAAGGGAGACAACTGTCCGGTGTGACCGCCTGCGCCACAACACACCAGCGCCAGACCATCTACGCCGGAGGCCGCGGCTTTGCGGGCAAAATCTACGGAAATGACGTCCGCATAGATCTTACCGCCGTAGCTGTGCACCTGCTGAACGGCATCCCGCGGGCTGCCCAGCGCGGTGATAACCATTGGCGCCCGGTATTTTACGGCCAGTGCCAGATCGTCCTCACGGCGGGGGTTGGTGCGGTGCATCACCAGGTTAATCGCCCAGGGTGCGGCCCGCTCATTCTCCTGCAAGGTTTCGGTAATTTCCCTGAGCCAGGATTCCAGTTGTTCCGTGCTGCGCGCATTGGGCGCCGGAAACGAACCCACAATGCCCGCCCGGCAACTGGCTATAACCATTTCCGGGCCGGACAATAGAAACATGGGAGCCTGAATAACCGGCAGGCGCAAATTATTAAATAGCGGCATAATGACAGACATCCCGGCGGCGGATAGGTGCGACTAACTTTCATAAAAAGACTTATCGAAGGTCAATATATCGGGATCGGGCGTGCTTGGCAATATTCGGTTACGGCAAGCTGCTGCGGGTCGCCGTGAGTGCTGTCTTGCGGTGTATCACGCCAAGCCCCACCCGAAGGTGGGGCAGGCGCCCACGTTATTACGAAGTCGTGAACTCGGGATAGGCTTCCTGGCCGCACTCAGCCAGGTCAACGCCTTCGTATTCCTCTTCTTCGCCGACGCGGATACCTAAGGTCACTTTGAGAGCAGTCCACAGGATCAGGCTGGTGATGAAGACCCAGATAAAGATGGTCGCAGCGCCAGCGAGCTGACCCAGCAGGCTGGCTTCGGTGTTGGTTACGGGTACCAGCAGCAGACCCAACAGGCCTGCAACACCGTGTACCGAGATGGCACCAACGGGATCGTCTATCTTGAATCTGTCCAGGGTAATAATGGAAAAAACCACCAATGCTCCAGCCAGTGCACCGAACAGGGTCGCCAGGGCGGGTGTGGGCGTGGCGGGTTCTGCGGTAATCGCCACCAGACCGGCCAGAGCGCCGTTCAGCACCATGGTCAAATCCGCCTTGCCGAACAGGATGCGCGCCGTAATCAGCGCTGCGATACAACCGCCCGCAGCGGCGGCGTTGGTGTTGGTAAACACGATTGCAACTGTATGGGCACTGGTGATATCGCCCAGTTTCAGCACCGAACCGCCGTTAAAGCCGAACCAGCCCATCCACAGGATAAAGGTGCCCAAGGTGGCCAGCGGCAGATTGGCGCCGGGGATGGCGCGCACTTCGCCGTGTTTGCCATACTTGCCCTTGCGCGCGCCGAGCATCAACACGCCTGCCAGTGCCGCCGATGCACCTGCCATGTGCACAATACCGGAGCCGGCGAAGTCCGAAAAGCCCAGTGTTTCCAGGCTGTACAGCCCCAGCACGGACTTGCCGCCCCAGGTCCAGCCGCCTTCGATCGGGTAGATGAATCCGGTCATCACAACGGCGAAGGCAAAGAACGCCCACAATTTCATGCGCTCTGCCACTGCGCCAGAGACGATGGACATACAGGTGGCGACGAACACGACCTGAAAGAAAAAATCGGAGGCGCCAGAGTATACCGCGTCGCCGTCAAAGCCATTGGCCTGGGATGCGGCCAGTTGTTCGCTTAAGTAGTTGTCGCCGCCGAGTATGCCGCTCAAAAACCAGCCGCCGTCGTACATCAATTGGTAGCCCGAGGCCATATACAGGGTGCAGGCAATCGCAAACAGGGCGATATTCTTGGTCAGAATCTCGGTGGTATTTTTGGCTCGTACCAGCCCCGCTTCGAGCATGGCAAAACCCGCAGCCATCCACATGACCAGGGCGCCACAGATCAGGAAATAAAACGTGTCGATAGCAAACTGAAGCTGAAAAATTTGAGTTTCCATTGTGTGTTAACCTCCTAAACTATTACAGTGCCGCAGAATCGGTTTCACTTGTGCGAATGCGAATGGCCTGTTCCAGTGCGGTGACAAAAATCTTGCCGTCACCGATCTTGCCGGTGTGCGCCGCTTTGGTGATGGCCTCGATAACGGCATCTACTGCGCTGTCGTCGACGCCTGTTTCCAATTTGACCTTGGGTAAAAAGTCCACGGCGTACTCTGCACCGCGGTACAACTCGGTGTGACCTTTCTGGCGACCAAAGCCTTTCACCTCCGTCGCCGTCACGCCCTGAATGCCCACCTCTGCCAGCGCTTGGCGCACATCATCCAGCTTGAAAGGTTTAATAATTGCAGTGACTAACTTCATGACGCATCTCCTAAAAATGATGCCCTGCACCGTGCAGAGCAACAGTGTCATCACTGCACACATATGCGAATGCTGTGCCATATTCTAAAAGTAGATGAAAAACATGGGGTTATAGAGAAAACGCGGCGATTTCGGCAAATGCTCGATATCTGTCATGCACCCTATTGGTGCATTTGCAGGGTGGCAGCCGCTAGAAAGGGGCGCTGTAGCGGCGACCCTATCAGGAGGGGTTGGCCCGGATATTTAGCCTCAGTTACAGCTTGCACATTTGTTTTTGCTGGTGTTTTAAGTGCAACTCATTGATAGTATTAAGTAATAAAATAATCGTCACCGTGCTGGTGCAATGGTGGGGCTGGCTGCACGACATGCGAGCAAGGTGTTGTTGTCGGGTTTCAGGTGGCGAAAATGATGCGTGTGTTACTCTGATCGCCTCAAGGCGCGGCGTTCGTGTTTGATGATTTATCCAGCAAAACTGAGCACTCAGTGGAGGCATCATGAAAAAGTTTGCAGATATGAGGATTGCACCGGATAAGCTGTTTGATAGGCAGTTTGATGTGGTTAAGGGGCAGATGCTAATGGTCGCCGTGGATCTACGGGTATTCGATCACACAGTTGAGCCAACAACTTCCAATGATGTGGCCGATGCTATCGGCACGCATCCGGGGAATACCGAGCTGTTTCTTAATGCGCTTACCTCCATTGGGTTGCTCAGGAAGAAAGACGGAGCCTTTCGCAACACGGAACTGGCGGATACGTTTCTTGTAAGTAACAGGGAGACATCTCTTGGGAATTATCTGAAATTCACTCAGATGTTCCTGTTCAAGAGCGCTGACGATATGAGGGCTGCCCTTGTCAATGGCCCGGCATCCGATGGGCAATGGGAAGAAGATGAACAAGCCCAGTACGACACGACGCTTCTTATGAGTGATATCGCTCGATCCGGAATGTCGCAGGCTGTCGCCAAGGCCATAGCCAAGCTGCCTGAGTTCGATGCTTGTGCGAAAATGCTTGATCTGGGCGGGGGCCACGGGCTCGATGGTATTGCAACGGTACAGATGCATCCGTCAATGGAGGGAGTTGTTTTTGACAAAGCGGCAGCGGTGCGAGCCGCGCAGGAGCTTATCCGTGAATACGGTATGGAGAGCCGGATGACAGTCGTTGCCGGAGACTATCTCACCGATGCCATTGGCTCGGGCTACGATCTTATTCTTGCAAAGGGAACGCTCAATTTCGCGGGGCCGAGTCTTGAGAGCGTGGTTCAAAAGATATTCGGTGCATTGAACAAGGGCGGCATTTTTGTGTCCATCCACGAAGGCTTGACGGAAGAGCGCACTATGCCCGAAGCGGCGGTTGTGAGCTGGCTCTCCTTTGGTCTGAGAACCATGGATGTATCCCTTGCAAAAGAGCGGATTCCCGAGGCGATGACGGCAGCCGGTTTTTCCGGGCTGGAGACCCGCCCGCATCATTTTCCTTTTGGTGGAGAAATGGATATGGTCGTGGGGAGAAAGGTGTAGCGGAAAAGCTGATACACGAATAAGACGCTGAGCCGGGCAGAGTAAAAGGGGATACCTCAGCCTCCGTCCCCTTTTCTACCCGTCCCCTTTTCTACCGCCCCCGCTTTTAGTGTTGTATGATGCACCGAAAACTCCGCAGGCGAAAACAGATGGATCTACTCGTTTTTACTGTTGTTTTGGTTGTGTTAACAGTTATCCCGGTCATGCTCGCTGCCAAACTTTTTGGGGCGCCCAATACGTCGTTTTGGGCTTGCGTTATTGCGGTGGCTATGTCTGTCGCTGCAAGCAGTGTCTCAGCCCAGTTTATTGCTAATCCGGGTCTTGCTGGATTTGCTGCCTTGGCTCTCACCGCGGTTTGCTTTTCGGTGATATTAGGCACAAGTTACCTGCATAGCTTTTTAATTGCGTTGTTGAGTATCGGTATACAATACGGTCTGGTGATGCTTGTAGCTGGTCTAGGTATTGCCTATGGGGTTGTGGAAGTTACCGGTTAGCGCTGGCCTGGATATTTCGTACGCACGGTGGCTGCTACACTATTACTTTTTAGTATCAATAGGTTACGCTGTGAAAATCCACAAAAAGTGTGCAAGCTGTACCTGTTTGAAAAAAACGACTTCCACCCTTTCTTTTTAATGCTGTGTAAATCCGTTTTCACATTTGGCTTCGCGCCCGGCAGCCGCGCGGCAAGCCCCTTGCGGGGACGCTACAAATAGGTGTTGATAATGATTGTCATTGATATTACAATGCGCTTACATTTGAGGTTACAAAGGTTGCGGCTCATCGCAACGGAACGGCAAATGTAGCAAATCGGCATCACTGATAACCGCAGATAGCGGTCAATGCCGGATGGATCTCGCGCAATGCCATCGTTTGAGGAAATCGGCTTCACGCGCAACTGCAAACGCAACAGGCGACCGGCCTGCCGCGCAGTAACCCCCACCTCCTTAGCTGCCCTGGCCTATGCAGTCAGAGTGTTGGGGGTGTTTTGTTAAAACGTAAATGACCATTGATTGGTAGAGGAACTGCTTCATGTCGTACAATCCACAAAAAAAATTGCAACGCACTGCTCTGGGCTCTGTTTTAGTGTCCGCTTTGGGTAGCATGCCCGTCGCTGCTCAGCAGGTCGAGCGAGCTGACCCCAATGAAATGGAAGAAGTCATTGTGGTTGGCTTCAACGAAAACCTGTTGAAACTGCCTGATTCTACTGCCACCAAAATGGATGTCTCATTAAAAGATACCGGCCGCTCTGTTATCCAGCTGGGTGCGACGAAGATGCAGGAATTGGCGCTGGAAAATATCCGCGAAGCCTTTGACTATGTTGCCGGATTCCGTGGCAACGGCCCTGCGGATCGTACTTACACCGCTCGTGGCATCCGCACCAGCATCGACAACGTGATGGTAGACGGTCTGCGTTCACTGCAAGGTGGCGAAGGCGGTACGGGTTCACGACTGCCCAGTACATTCAACGCTGAGTCTGCCACATTCCTGCGCGGCCCGGCCGGTCTGCTATACGGCGCCGGCGTCGGCGGTGGCCTGGTCAATATCACCACCAAAAGACCACAAAATAGCGCCCAAACCACGCTGGGTATCAATACCCGTTCCTACGTGGCAGATGGCAACAACTTTGAGCGCAATCGCGCCAACCTGCTGCTGGACAGCACTGGCCCTGTCAATACCGACAAGGTGCTGTACCGTGTAGTGGCGCAGTACGCGCCTGAAGGTGATCACTTTCAGGAGGGTCGTTCTGTTGACGAAACCATGCTGGATGCGTCCATGACTTTTGTATTGGGCGAAAATACACGCATCACGCCGCGTATAGAATACACCAGCCGTGATCGCACCGGCGGCAGTGGCTATGCCGATGGCGTTTTTACCAGCAATTATTTCAGCGCTGATATTGTTAAATACGGCAAGCCACTGAACCGCAGCTACTACTACGGCAGCCCTGATGACAAGGGGGAAAACGAGTCGCTCAGCTTCAGCCTTTTGCTTGAGAGCAAGCTTAACAGCAACTGGAATTTACGCCTGCGCGGTCGCGGCAATGAAACAGACTCAGAATCACTGGATCTGTACATCAGCGACAGCAGTGGTCTTAACAATGAGGTGGGTAACGACACCGTCAACCGGAAATGGGTCTATGCCAAAGGCGATGATGAGTACACTTTATTTGATGGTGCACTGGAAGGTAAATTCAGCACTGGAACAATCGACCATCATTTGGTATTCGGTGCCAACTACCGCGATATGACAGTGAAATTTGCTCGTACTTTCCAGGACGGCGACGACGCTTACGGCAAAAACACTATTTCAGTGACAAACCCATGGAACCAGATGATTGGCGCTATCCCGGCTGGTTTTACCGATGTGACCCAGTCTAAGCAAGGTGAAAAAGATACCAATATTTACCTCAAAGACCGTATTAGCATCGGTGACTTTACTGTTGTTGGCGGTCTGTCCTACGTCAAGCAGGAACAAGATCAGACCCGCTCAGGCAGCAATTACTCTAACAGTTTTAGCGACACGATCTGGGATATGGGTGTTATTTACGCCGTTACACCAGATATCAACCTGTTTGCCACTTACAGTCGTTCTTACGACCCGGTGAATGCGCGTTGGATTGTTCAATACGGTGATGGGGCGACCTTTGAGCCGATTGAAGGTGATAACTACGAATTGGGCATGAAGGGCGAGTTTCTGGACGAGCGTTTGAGCACAGCTGTCACGGCGTTCAAACTGGAGCGCTCCAGCGCCACCGACTGGCAGCGTGGCCCAGATGGCTGGAAACTGATTCAGCTCAGCGGCACCAGTTTCCGCTCTGAGGGCGTGGAATTGGATGCTACCTTTGCGGTGACTCCCAGTATCCGAACCAGCCTGAGTTATGCCTTTACCCGCGCTTACAATACCAAGGGCGACGATATCAACCGTCAGGCCAACAATACGCCCAAGCACAGCGCCGCATTTTGGAGCACTTACGGCCTTGGTGGACAGTGGTCTGATGTGCGTCTGGGTTTGGGTCTGCGCTATGAAGGTGAGCGCTATGACGGTCAGTACACCCTGGACAGCTACCTCGAAGCCGATGCGGGAATTTACTACAACAGCAAGCAATGGGATGCGTCTCTGGTGATTCGTAACGCCTTTGACAAAAACCGCGCCGAAGCGGGCGCCAACTGGGTAACTGTGCAGCCCAATGAACCCCGCTCTGTTAACTTGAGCCTGAAATATCGCCTGTAACGGGATGCTATGGCGAACAGGCATGGTGTGCCTGTTCGCCTTTTTCTATAAGGCACGGTATTTGTGAGTGTAAATTTCGCAACGGCGACGTTTTGACTATAATGTTTGAGGTGTTTTTTAAAATCCACTGCGCAGCCTGGGCTTCGCTTCTTCAACAGCGGATAAAGTTTTTTAGGTAGGGATTGCCCCCATGATTATTCAATTAGCGGATGTACTTACCAGCCAACAACTGGCTGCCACTAACGCATTGATAGATCAGGGTTATTTTGAAGATGGTAAAAACACCGCAGGGTGGCACGCCAAAGGTGTGAAAAATAACCGCCAGTGGCGAGCGACAGATGCACTGATGGGAGAATTAAACCAGCAACTCAGTACGGCGCTGGGTTCACACCCCGAGTTTGCCGCCGTGACCTATCCAAAATACATGCAACCTTTTATGGTGAGCGAAAGCAGTGATGGCGGTCATTACGGCCCGCATGTTGACGATGCCTTAATGGGCGGTGACAGTGTTTTACGCACGGATATTTCCTGCACATTGTTTCTCTCCGACCCCGCCAGCTACACCGGCGGTGAGCTGACCATGGATCTGCAGGGCAGCACGCTGTCATTCAAACTGAACGCCGGCAGCGCGCTGGTTTACCCCAGCACCAGCCTGCACGAAGTCAAGCCGGTCACTAAGGGCTGTCGTCGTGTTGCTCTCACCTGGATTGAAAGCTATCTGCGCGAAGCCCAGCAGCGGGAGATTCTTTACGACCTGGATTGTGCGCGCAAGGCGGTTCTTGCGAGTGTCGGTAAAACCGCAAGCTTTGATAAGATCAGCAAATCCCATTCCAACTTGCTGCGGCGTTGGGCGCAGACTTAATATTTTTTCGCGAAAGCATTTTTTCGTCCATTTGTCACCGCAATTTTTAATGCACGAGTGGTAACACAGATAGAAAATCAACGCGCTGTTGGTGTTGCTGGGTCAATCTTCACGACATCGCCACAGGGCGAGTGATATGTATAAGCGGTGATATTGCCCCATTTACGCAGTCTGCCTTTGTGCTTGATAAAGTGATGGTGCGTGATCTTCGTCAATCGCGATTTTACCTCGGTATCGCCCAGAAATACCCATTCCTTGGGTAGGTAGAACTTGCGTGTCTTGGCGTAGTCCATTAGGGAAATGATCGACTCGCCACGCCTCACAAAATCTGTATTGATTTCCAGGTGGGGTGTTGATAGTTGAGCGTATTTTCGACCATCGAGAATAAACTCTTGCAAGACCTCATCGCTGTAGTCTACGTTAAGAAAATCCAACAGCTTTGTTAAAAAAACCGTATCTGAATAGGCAAAGTCATACAGGCCTAAGCCGATACCCAGAAACGGTTCGTTAAGTACCCGATTTAGCCTTTGACAGGCGCGGTGAATGCTTCCCGGTTGATAGCCCATGGCGGCGACAATGTCTTGTCGGGTGGCGTCAGTGTTTTCCAGTGCCGCAATGACTTTAGATTGTAGCTGGGGCTTTTTCATGGCTTTACCTCGTACATAGCGGGCAAAGCGATAGGCGCAGGGGAATCGTCGCTTTACCAGGTTAACTTTACATCGCGCTGGAAGTTGTCGTTTAAACCCGCGATGGCACCAAAAGGCACTGGGCTATGATAGATCACGTGAAATAGTAGTCAAGTAAAACGATCAAAAATAGCTAAGTATCTGTGGTATTATTCTTCGCCTGCCAAAGCTTGTAGTTTCAATCGGGCTATAATTTTTTTGTGGCCAGTGAAACAAATCGAATACAGGGTTGTGACTGGCAATCGGAAGGAAAACTACTGGCCGATTAGCTGGTCTAAACCTTCGATCAATGCTTTCCACCTTGAAGGATGGCGTTACCCGATGAACATTGCACAAGAGCTTACAAACTGGGATGGCAAGTCGGCGGATGATATCGATGCAATTTACAGTCGTCATCGCGATGACGCTTCTTTTGCGTCCAGGATCGTCGATCTCTGCCAGCAGGCTGAGCTGCAAAAGGGAGCTACCTGGTTGTTAAAACGTCACTTTGAAGCTGGTGGAACACTGCAAGCAAATGAAATAGCGAGTATCTATCGTTGTTTGCCGGGGCTGGAGCACTGGGAGACAAAACTCCACGTTCTTCAGTGTATCCCTTTTATGCCAATTGCCGAAGCCGAAAAGAAACAAGTCGAAGCGTTTTTGCGAAACTGTTTGATAGATGAAAATAAATATATCAGGGCGTGGGCTTACAACGGGTTTTACGAAATCTCCAGGCAGTACCCGGAATATAAAAAAGAAACCAAGCAATTTTTTGATATGGCAATGAAGGATGAGGCTCCCTCGGTGAAAGCGCGCATTCGGAATATTCTGAAAAAAGGCTTTTAAAGGGTGCAGCAAGTGATGTCCGCTGAATTTGGTCAATAAATAACAGCGCGTTGACGAAAAAACAATATCCTGTTTATATCGCAGGCTTTACTGGTTTGCCGCGGTGATTTGCAGCGCTTTGCTGCGAGACGCGACGAGCTTTATCGCCCGCTGTTGCATCGCTTCTGGCATAAAACTGCGAGTAATCAGTTGCACGATGTCGTCTTGTTTTTCACGCAATTTGGCAATGAACGTGCGGATAGGTTTTTGTTGCAAGCCCAGACGTCTTGCCAATTCCAGAAAGTCGATTCCAGTGTAATAGCCATAGTAGTTGTAGGCATCACTGAAATCCTCATCGTCATCGCTTGATTGATAAAGCAGTCCCAGTGCCAGTAAGCCGATACCCGAGTCGCCGGATCGGAAGGCATCGCAAAACAGGCAGTCGTAGTTGGGGGTTAGTTTGTCGTAGTAGCGGCTGGTGTTATCCGGCAGGCGCTGCACGCTGATGTTTTTTAGATGCAGGTCGTCGTTACCGATGAGGTAGGCGAACATCACGCGGCGCACAAAGTCCAGCACCACTGCCTGCTTGCCATTGGTAACTTTGTGAATAAGCTTGCCTGCCTCTTCATAGGTTTTGCCGTATTTACTGTCGCTGGGCAGATCGAAGCACTGCAGCAAGTCTTCCTGAGCTTGCTTGCCGCCATTGGCGTTTCTATCAAATCGTTTGGTGATATAAGCCAGTTCACCACCCTGAAAGGTCACCAAGCCACATTGAGCCGTGTCGATCCCCAGTAGTTTACCTGTTAGCATGGCAGCGTGCTCATTCTCAGAGGCATAGGGGTAGGCGTCTGGGCTGGGTTTGAGGATATAGAGTCCACCTTCAGGTGCGGCAATCAGTTCATGGTCTTTATTCTGCGACAGTGACAGCTTTTGCTGAATGCCTGAAATTGACATCCCTTGCACGCTTTCACGACTATTTTGAAAAAACTCAGTCCGCGAGAAGCCAAGATGGGGATTTGTCTTCGTGCTGCCAAATAGCTTTCTGAATTCGTAGATATCATACCCCTGGTAGTCACGCGCTTCGGTAAGTGCTTTCAGGCTTATTTTGCAATAGCGTTGCTTCATGGTAGCTCAATTTCGCCATTGTTGTTTGGCAACTGAATAACGGTTACAGCGCCCGCCAGATCGCGCCCATTCATTAACAGCAGGCCGAAGCGGTCGTTCTCATCAATTTTTTGTATTTGCGATTGTAGTTTCCGTAACCAGCCTTCGGCCACAAGATTTTCGAAAAAGTGGGGCAAGTGCGGATGCCTGAAGGGTGTGGTTTGCAGCGGATAGGTATAGGCAATGGGAATGCCATCAGACAAATACTCATAGTCATAGCTAAACTCAAAGCCCTCGTCGGTTTCTCGTAGCTCGCCCGCCAGGCGGTCAATAAACCATATCTGTGCCGTGCGATGTCTGGCCGTCATTGCTGTCTCATCCTATCCAGAGTTTCATGCCAAGGGCGCTGGCAACTTTATTGATGCTGTCCAGGCGAGCACTGGAATGCCCGTGCTCAATTTTGTTCAGTGTTGCATAGGCGACACCTGAAAGTTCACACAGCTCGTTCAAGGTTAAGTTCTGCTTTTTGCGTTCGGTGCGTACCCGTCGTCCCAGCTCGTTGATGGGGGAGAAACGGGCAGATTTTGCCGCCATGTTCGCTGCCGTCTGCGCTGTTACAAGGCGATGCCGGATTTCATCAAGTAGCTTATCCAGGTCGGCATCATCAATTGAATTTTTTGTATTTAGTATATTCATGTATATATTGGTGTAAAATTATACGGGAATATTTATTATAGTATATCAACAAAGAGTGTGTGTATGTTTATGTATATATAATACTAATTTTTGCTTATTATGTATCGTTTGTGATATGCCTGGATGTCCGGATTGGGGAAGGTGACACCCCTTTACGCCCTTTAACGATGTTGACAATAAATTGGCAGGCTATGCCAAGCGGCGTTTGTCAAGATAGTTGCACGTTTTCATTAGGCGGCGCTCTCTAATTTCTTTGCCTCTGCCTTGTCTGGATTAAGCCGCACGACGTCTAGGTTGACACACAAGGAACGCTTCTAATCTCCTCAAAAACTGGATTTATTGAGGGAAAGTCACCTTATATGTCTATATTTGTAAAATATATCGACATAATTGCTTGACGTGTCGATGCTATAGACATACGCTCGGAATATGTCGACAAAAACAAATTTAGTAAACATATGAGCTGGCACCCCGAAAAGCCGTATAACGACCTTCCTTTATTGCCGCCAGGCATTGAGCTGGAAACCAAGGCAGTATTAAAGCAGTGTATAGCTGCTCGGGTGGCTCTTGCTGAACTCAAGCAGGCGGCAGAGCTGATCCCAAATCAGGCCATGTTGATTAACACCCTGCCCATATTGGAGGCCAAAGACAGCTCAGGAATCGAAAACATCGTCACTACCACCGATAAGCTCTTTCAGTACGTCGATAGTGATGAGGCACATGCCGACCCAGCCACTAAAGAAGCGCTTCGCTATCGCAGGGCCCTGTACGAAGGCTGGCAAACACTGGCACAGCGACCCATCAACACTAACATGGCTGAATCTATCTGTAGTCAAATCAAAGGTGTTGAAATGACGGTGCGCAAAGTGCCCGGTACTGCACTGGCCAACGACAAAACTGGCGCAATCATCAGCACCCCGCCAGCAGGTGAGAAGGTATTGCGAGACCTGTTAAGCAATTGGGAAAGCTTTCTTCATGAGCAGCCGGAGTTAGACCCACTGATTCGCATGGCAGTCATGCACTACCAGTTTGAGGCAATTCACCCATTTACCGACGGCAATGGTCGAACCGGCAGAATTCTGAATATCCTGTACTTGGTGCAAGAGGAGCTGCTTACTCTGCCTATTCTATATTTAAGTCGCTATATCATTGCCAACAAAGGCCAGTACTATAGTGGTCTGCTAGCGATAACCCGAGAGCAGGCCTGGGAATCCTGGTTGCTGTATATGCTTGAAGCCGTTGAGAGTACGGCACAGTGGACAACACAAAAAATTCTCAGCATTCGTGAGTTGGCCGATCATACGGCTGGTTATGTACGAGAACAGCTGCCAAAGATTTATAGTCGGGAGCTAATCGATGTTATTTTTGAGCAGCCCTATTGCCGCATAAGCAATTTGGTGGAAGCAGATATAGCTAAACGGCAAACAGCGTCGGAGTATCTAAAAAAATTGGTGGGCATTGGTGTACTGATTGAGCAACGGGCAGGTAGAGAGAGGCTGTACATCCACCCAAAACTGATTCAGCTGGTCACCGTGGATAATAACGAGGTCACTCCGTACGAACTGATGGTGTCTTGATAATGGAATTGGCCGTCATGGTTGGGAAAAAATATGCACCTGGTAGCCAGTTAATAAAAAATGTTGCAGAAGCACTTGCCAGCTATATTAATGACCACAGACGCTGAGGTATCGCCAATGCCCGCGCTGGCGCCCCTCCTTATCCGGGCAAGTATTTTTTGGCCTTCGGCGTTCGCTGTGAGCTGATTATGTGTATTGGGTAAGGCGAGCGCTGTGTATATTCGCTTTAACGTCCGGTTTCGCGCCCGGCAGCTGCGCGGCTGCTAAGTAAAGTGCCCTGTATCTCAGCCTGAGGAGAGCGGGCTACGAGTAGTAGCTGTGTCACCTTAGCTTGTTTCCTGTGGGCGATGGTCGCTTTTTCCGGGGCATGGCTTGTGAGCGCGGGGGTAAGGTGTTAAGTTTCAATGACTTGGTGTGTTTTGGGCTGGTTGCCGCTAAAGGGATAGACGACAACGTGTCGTCTTTATTTGCGGCGCTTTGTCGTCTATTTGACTGTTATGCCTTGTGAGCAGCGAGATATTGCTCGGCAGCTTTTACAATCAGTGCGCTACGAGAGAGATGATGAGCGGAAGCAAATTCATCCATTTTAGTCACGATATGGGTGGGTAGTGAGACATTGAGTCTCATAGGTCGGCTATCGAGTTTGCTGATGTCAATGTCAACTAGCATCCAAACGCCGTCAACGTATTCATCATTTTTTTCAAGCTCAGCAATATCCGAAGGTTTAGGTATGTCTAAATCTTCGCCTTCAAAGTGTAATTCAACCGCTTCCTGAACTGAAGCTGCAATATCTGAGTATTCGTCTGCTGCCGTAAAGCAGCCGGTAAAGTCTGGCAGGGTTACACCGTGAGCATGTTTTTCATCACCCAAGTGTACATATGCGGGGTAAATCATTTCACCACTCCCAATTGGCTTGTCGGTATATATTTCGCAAGGTGCCTATCGCTATATCCTTACGAGGGTGCGGCACAATCACATGGCCTGGCTTTTCGGGGTGCTTAAATTTTTCGTGGTCGCCTTTCCCGCCCACCTTTCGCCACCCTTCAGATTTTAGGCGTTTGATTATGTCTTTGCTGTTCATGTTGGCTATATAATACACACAAATACACAGCAATCAAGTGTTAGCATAAGAAGATCCTGTGTGTCAACCTAGCCCGGATATTCCTCACCCCTGCGGGGCTATCGTGAACACTTTCCCGAAGAAATTTTTTCGAAAAACCATTTAGGCACAGTTTGTACATTGGCTTTTGTTGCTATTCACTACATAACCCATTGATATTAAGTAATTAATGGCGGAGTCGTCGCCGTACTGGTGAAATATCCGGGTTAGTGAGTTAAGGAACGTTCATGACGTTCGGCGATCAAATTTATCGCCAAAACGCGGTAAAGGCTTGCATCCTCAGCCTTCTCAAAGGCAATGCCGCTACGGTGACGAGCATAGGACGCGGCATTGGTGGTGATACCAGCGATAAGCGCAATATCAAGCGGGCAGACAGCCTACTATCTAACCCCGCTTTTGCTGGCTGAATTGCCGCATATTTACGATGTTATAACCCGTATGGTACGCAGCGCCGGCCGGATGATGGGCAAGTATTCTTCGCTGTAACCTGATTTCGTGCATTGGGTGAGGCAAACGCTGTGTAAATTCGCTTTAACCTCTGGTTTTGCGCCCGGCAGCCGCCTGGCAAGCCCCTTACCGGGACGCTACAAGTACATCCCTGTAAGCTCGTCTCGGCCATCCATGGCCTCGAACGCCCCTTCAGGCGCTTACCGCGCGACTGCTAGGTGGAGTGTGTTAGCTTCAGGAGAGCGGGCTATGAGTAGTAGCTGTGTCACCTTAGCTTGTTTTCTGTAGGTGCTTGTCGTGTTTTTTCCTGGATATGGCTTGTGAGCACGGGGGTAGGGTGTTAAGTTTCAACGGTAAGCGCCAGTAAACCGACCTACTTGCCCCATTCAGACTGAGGCACATTTTTTGAAAAAGGCTCCAGGTCAGCATTCCACGGAAGCAACGCCTCGAT
>PDWJ01002052.1_pt1 | contig 22484 bp, 15 predicted proteins | sample 1430881 | NCBI WGS metagenome assembly PDWJ01 (sample SAMN01162460, study PRJNA174530) | Oral metagenome, whole genome shotgun sequencing project. | biome: Marine environment; feature: Marine mammal; material: Swab sample of the gingival sulcus; isolation source: swab sample of gingival sulcus... | reverse complement strand
TATAGCAAAAAACATATTTTCTCTAAATTCCTGCATACCGACAATAGTATCTATTAGAATATCGTAGGTACTGCTGTAATGATGATAAAGACCTCCGACACTAATATTTGATGCAAGCATTATATCTTTCATTGTCGTATTCTCGAACCCTTTTTCAATAAACAAACTTCTCGCTACATCGTAGACAATAACTAACATATCCGTATAGTCTACATAGGCTTCTTCCGGCATCTCCGGATCTCGTAACGGTCTTCCTTACAAAATACCCTTCTTTTCGAATTTCTAATGTCCTTTCAGGGCAAAGAGAGTCGAACTCCTGTTGTCTTATTCTGTTTCCAACTATCTGGCGTAGGTTAAATAATGTTTGTTTTTTGAGCTGCAGACGAGCTTGGTTCCCGCTAAAACGAAAAACGAAAAAACAAACCAACCTACTCCTTGACAGACGATAGGAGTTCGGCTCTGTACCCTATAATGCGATTGGCACAAAACACCTCTACAATATTTCTTGATACTGTTTTCACTTATAGAATTTCTTCAAAAATATAGTATCTTTTCTGTACAACATCATAGATAATAACCAAAACATTACAATACGAATACGCCTTTTTTGATATATCAGAATCCTCTAACGGTTTTTCTTTTTGTATTTTTTTTACTTTTATTCCACTGTCAACATTAAAATGAGAAGGATTTTTTTTCAAAAACATAGCGTAAATTTTATCAATTACTTCCATCGTCTCCAAATCAAGTGAATCATGGTACTTTGTATAATCCAAAACCGTACCTTTTATCTTTTTGACATTACATGAAACAACAAGTAATCGCCAGCCATCGCCTCGAACACCTACGCTTTTATAAAATTCTTCCACCTTCGCACTTCTAGGAATATCCAAATTCCAACGGTAGGACAACGCCCCTATTTCAGTCAAACTTTCCCAAAAACAGTACCGCACCCCGAAAAACAACAATACCAAAAAAGAAATAAGAACAAAACACAATTTAAAAAGATATTTAAAAGTTTTCATCTAGTCCCTCCTCATTACGATTATCTAGCTTTGAGAAGCTTTTATTACTATTTATAACTTTAACAACTGTTCCACTTCTTCGACTGTACGCCTGGGTAGAAAGCGATAGTTTCCACACTCAGTGCATAAGCCAACATCTTTTGAATAAACTCCGTCTTCCCTCTATTTTACCTTCCTCAATTCCTTTTTTCTACCTTCCGCCAACTGTCTTTTAAACGTCTTCCCGTGCATCCTTCCTCAGTTTCGTCAGTACCTCTCGTACTCCTGATAACCTATTGTCTCGGTAAGCAATTTTTAAAATTCCACCTCCTCTTCCGCTATCATACAACTTTTTACCGATTTCGTCATATCGATATATTCTCTACCAAATCCAATCAGTCACTCCTTGTACTCCTCTACTTCTATTGTACCCTTTTTCAATAAACTTTCAAGATTTAACAGGTAAAAGGAAGAGAGTCCGTCAGCACTTGTTCCTTTTGATCCCCTTTCCAAACACCGTTTCTTCCACACTTATTTTCTATTTTTCAAATACATTGTAACAACTTGATTCAAAACAGCCCTCTTTCCAAATAAATCGCAATGCCGTCCTCATCATTGGAACCGATACAGGCATCCGCCGCCGCTTTTACTTCCAAAATCCCATTTCCCATTGCTACACCGGTGCCGCATATTTTTAACATCTCAATATCGGAGTAGTCATCGCCCATTGCTACAATGATAACAAATATATCATTCCGCCGAAAAGAGCTCCAAAAGCTCCTCTTTGCTGAGTTTTGAAAAACTGCCTTCTGAATGTTCCACAAAGGTGTCGCTCAGTTCTTTTTTCTTTTCCTGCATCACCTGTATTTTTTCCTCAATGGTGTTCTTTGCTATCAAACGGATGACCTGCACCGTATTCTTCTGTCCGATTCTATGGGCTCGATCCGTCGCCTGATTTTGTGCCGACACATTCCACCAAGGGTCGACGTGAATCACTACGCCCGCTTCGGTGAGATTAAGCCCCGTTCCACCCGCTTTCAGCGAGATTAAAAACAAGGGAATGTCCCCTGTCTGAAACATATCCACATATCGCTGGCGGTCTTCTTTTTTAGTCGATCCGGTAAGCGTAAGATAGTCAATACCCTGTTCATCGCAAAGTGTACTTACTTTATCCAAGACACTTGTAAAAGAAGAAAACAATAACACTTTTTTATCATTGGCAATCGCCCTGACAATTAAGTCCATCGTCATTTTTATTTTTGAACTCGTACCGTAAATTCTATCATAGACAAGACTTGGATCAATACAAAGTTGCCTGAGTCTTGTCAACATCGCAAGAATGATAATTTTATTCTCGTCATCGGAATGGAGCTTATCATTCGCCTCCAAAAGGTTCGCCCGATATAACTGTTTTTCCTCTTCACTTAACTCCACAAAGTATATTTCTTCGATTTTATCTGGCAGTTCACTTAAAACATCCTTTTTTAATCGTCGTAAAATAAACGGTTCCACCATTCTTTTCAAACGATGACTTATATTTTCATCTTCGCCCAGAACAATCGGTTTCTCATAGTTTTTATTAAAATTACTGTAAGAAAACAAGTACCCCGGCATCAAAAAATCAAAAATACTCCATATTTCCGCCAATGTATTTTCAATAGGCGTCCCGGTAAGAGCAAGGGCATGATTTCTCGTAAGCCTCTTTACACTTCTTGCCGCCTTCGTCTTGTAATTTTTAATATACTGCGCTTCATCGATGATCACCATATCAAACGCCATTTTTTCATACTCTTCAATATCCCGCTTCAGATAGTCGTAAGAAGTAATGACTACTTCATTCTCAATAGAAGAAATCATCTCTCTTCTTTTCACTTTATCGCCGTATATCGGTACAATCTTCACATCCGAATGAAATTTTTCAAACTCATTCTCCCAGTTCAAAATCAAGGATGCGGGAGTTACAATAATAGACGGCTTTTCTCTTTTTTCAATTTGTTCCACACTTTCAAGAAGCGCCACCACCTGCAAGGTTTTTCCCAGTCCCATATCGTCAGCAAGTATACCGCCCAGCTTCATATTTCTAAGAGAAAGCATAAACTCCACACCCGTTTTTTGATAATCTCTTAAAATACCCTCAAATTTTTCAGCAATCTTGAGGTTTTTCTTATCAAATAACGCCTTGAATTTCTTATCGGTTTCAATCGTTATATTTACCTCATCACTCAGACGAAATCGCCTAAAAGCAGGCACTTTTGCTTTTCCCGATTTCAATTCGGCATCACCAATACCCATATCCTTGACAAACTCGTCTAAATTTTTCATCTGCCTATCATCAATTTTGATGATTTCGCCGGATTTCATTTGATAGTATTTTTTCTTTCGTCGATATCTCGAAAGAATTTCATAAAACTCTTTTTTATCAAGGTCATCGGACTGAAAATCGAGGATAATTAAATCCGACTTCACCTTTACGCCAACAGATAAACTCACCGTTCTCGCCACCGAGTAATGCTTAATCCCCTCACTCAAAAAAACGTCCGCACAATCCGTTAAATGAGGAAGTGTGTTTTCGATAAAAGCCGCAACCAATGTACTATCATCCAGATTATAAGCCTCATCAATCGCCACTTCTTCTCCGGCATTTTGCATAAGCAATCGATCGGCTTGGTCTACCCCACCGTCCATCAGCCGATGAACCAGTTTTCTAAAGAAAAAACCAAATCGAGTGTCATGATATTTGATACGAAGCAAAAGAGCCATTTCTTCGTTAATATCACAATAAATCTGCGGCTTAACCAACTCATCATTTGAAAATTCTTTCAAGATACTTTCGGAAACTTCAATATGAGGAAGTCTGTTCTTAAAAACATCCAACAGTTCTACGACCTGACTTCTACTAAAGTAAATCCTATTAAATTTTATCAACTGGTAAAATCGTTCTTCATCTGCTGTAATATCCATATAAAAAAGTGCATTTTGTCCTCCCATAACACCGAGTTCATAAAAACGCTTCTTCGTAATAATGTATTTATTATGTCCCATTCTTAAATAATAAAGATGCTCCGAATCATAAATATCATCATATTCTCCCAAAAGCACCTTGTCTGCTGTATTTTCATCGTCAATATTCATGATATAGTAATCATTCCTCTGATCGATATTTAATGTCAAAGGAAATTCTTTTTCTACAAATCTCAGACCTTCCAATCCATTATCTTCAATAAAGAGATCAAAAAACTCATCCATCTCATTCCAAGCAATTTCCATTTTATCTTTTTCTATCTTTTCAATATGTCGTTTAATAAAATCAATACACTTTTTACTCTTTTCGTCAAAAAAATCAATATTTAAAACTGTTTTAAAATGTTTCCCGTAATCGACATACTCCTCATTCTTAAGCGGGGACAACAATTTCTCATGCAAATCCTTTACAATATATCCCTTATCTCTGCCAATTTTAAATCGAAGACGCAACGCAAGCCGACCCACATCATAAATATAAGGTGTCAAAAAAACGGAATCTTCTCCGTATTTTTCTTTTTTTATATCTTCTTCAATAATATCATTGATAAAAATATCAGAAAATGACTTTGCCATCCTTACCATTTTCTTTTTATTTATTTCGCGGAAAAATTTTTGAATATCATTATGATATTTTGACTTATAATCATACGGATAAACAAACTCTCCACTCGCCAAATATCTTGCCAGAATCCACACATGTCCACAAGGAGAATACTTATAGTTAAAACCACAGCCACACTTAGAACTGCTATAACTTCCATCTTTGTCAAGAATCAAAGTGACCGCATTGACATAGGGTTCAATATACAAACTCATCTGACATTCCAGTAATCTTTTCTTCTCCCGAATAGAAAATGTCATCACCTCCGTATCGAAATCTATCGCGTCATAATGCCTATTAGCATAGCTTACATTTGCTCTATCATAAAGCATGCTCTCGCACATTTCACCGTATTTTATCATTAATTTATTTTCTTTGCCTCGCATAACAAAAACACACTCCAACAATTAATTTTACTACACAATAAACTATCAATAAGTTCCATTTACCATAATTCCCAAAAGAAATCAACTACTTAACATCTATTTAACACATTGAATCGTTTCTCATTGACTCTATATAGATGAAAAGCCCCGTTTGCGAGGCTTTTATTACTATTTATAACTTTAACAACTGTTCCACTTCTTCCCGTGCATCTTTCCGCAGTTTCGTCAGCATCTCATCATATTCTTGATAACTCATTGTCTTGGTAACCAGTTTTTGCATTTCCACCTCCTCTTCCGCTGTCATACAACTCTTTACCGATTTCATAATATCGGTATATTCTCTATCAAATTCAATTAGTCGCTGTTTGTACTCTTCCACCTCTATTGTACCTTTTTTCAATAAACTTTCAAGATTTAATAACGAAAGATGAAGAGAAGCGTTTTTCCCCTATACTTTATACTATTCTCGTTTTAAAAAAATATGTTCCGTTATCTCATCTAAATTGTTCTAAATTAAAAAGAAACTAGTTTCGATACGATAATCCCTCGTTAGCTTCTTTCTACTGCAATACCTCTACGACTTTAAACAAGCGATGGGAACTACATAAATTCCATCTTCCCTCTGATAGGCAAACGGCGCGATACCGCAAACCACCGCCATAAAAGACGGCTCCTTCATTTTCACCGTATCAATCCTGCCGGCTAATTTTTTGAGTGTTTCCGCCCCTTGTTCTATCGCCTGACTGCCACCGAGTTTTACTTCGACAAGACCGTAATCTCCATTTCTTAAACGAATAACCGCGTCACATTCCAAATCAGTACTATCTCGATAGTGAAAGACTTCTCCATCAAGAAGCTGAGAATAAATTCTCAAATCGCGAATACACATATTTTCAAATAAAAATCCCATGGTCTGTAAATCATGCAGCAATTCCTTCGCTCCGACGCCCAGCGAAGCTGCTGCTATCGACGGATCAACAAAGTAGTGCGTATCTTTCGTCCTAATCGCTGTCTTGGAACGCAAATTAGGATTCCAAGCGACAGAATCCTCCAGTACAAATATCTTTTTTAACGCATTGAGGTAGGAATAGAGTGTATTTTTACTTAAGGTTTCACCTTCGTTAGCACTTAAATCCGCCCTTATCGCTTCCAACGACGAAGACGTTCCGACATGTCTTGCATACGAACGAAGTAATCTCCGCGCTAAATATTCATCTTTAGACACGCCATCCACATTGGAAATATCAACGGATACCAAAGAGTCAAAATAATCCAGCGCCTGCCTTAAAGCAACTCTCTCACTTTTCCCTATTGCCTTCGGCCAACCGCCTCGACATATATAAAAAGCCAAGTCTTCCAAGGTTTTCTCATGTTTCGATGAAATGGTCTTCTGCTTAAATAAATCACTCAAAGAGACCGAGCCATCCGAATCTTCTGATTCATACAAACTCATAGGACGCATCGTCATTCTACTAATACGACCTATCCCTGTGTGCTGATATTGTTCAAAGGTAGGGGGAACCGCGGAACCGGTAAGTATAAACTGACCAAATTCATCTCTTTCATCCACTTCATAACGAACAGCATTCCAAAGGGAAGGTGCCACATGCCATTCGTCGATAAGCACCGGTGTACTACCCACTAAAAGCATGGATGGATTGATGCGAGCAAGTTCCTGATAGTATGCTGTTTTTTCCGGATTATCCATCCGAATAACTGTCTTAGCGACTTGCTTTGCTGTCGTCGTTTTTCCACACCATTTCGGCCCGACAATAAGGACAGCTCCCTTCGAATCCAAGCTGTCATTCAAGACCTCATCTGTTATTCTTTTTAAATATCTGTCCACAACCCCTCCGCCCTTATATTATAGTACATACAGGATTTTATTTCAATAAAAATTGAACCGTTTGGAGTGTTTTTGGTGAACCGTTTGGAGTGTTTTTGGTGAACCATTTGGAGTGTTTTTGGTGAACCGTTTGGAGAATTTATCGATTATAAAACCGATAAATTCTCCCTTCCCACAATCTGTACTAAGGCGTGAATAGTTTCCTTATTTAAAAATATTGATTCTTTAAACAGCTGGGTTTTCCCGCTCTCTTTCATTTGGAATACGACTTTGCAGTTGGTTTGAACACCGGCACTATTAGAACGTCTTTCCTCTCTTTCCAAGGTTTCAAAAAATGCCAAGATTTTGTCGTACTTTGCTCGATCTTTTTTCGAGAAAATAATCGTTACAATCTTCTTGGAACGAACCGTTTGGTTATTTCCCCTCTGCAATCGGCTCGTCGTACCATCCCTTTTGTCCTTGTGCAAAGCCGACATTTCACAAGCCCCCCGCTGCTTCGTTGACGATAATTGCAGATCATGTCCATCCTTATTCTTCGCAGAAATACCACGTTCACCCTTCTGTTTTTTCACAAATTTAATCTTATCGGCGTCAATAATACTATCCGCAATAATCTGAGGCGTCCTGCCTTCGCTCGACTGAATTCTGCCCTTAACCGCGATAAACCGTTCTCCTCCATAGGTAGAATAAACTTTCGGAAAGGCGATAATCTCAATCGCCGCGTCTAAATCCTCACATTTGAGGAACGCCATTAATTCGCCTTTCCTTGTGTACTTTTCCATTTTATCCACAACCATAAAAATGCCTTTGTATCGCTTGCCGTCGAGGGCATCGGCATCCTCTTCCGCCAACTCTAAAAGCTCCGCCGCACTCATGGTCGCAATATCATCGATTGTTTCCGCATACTTATCCAATGGATGATGGGCAAGATAAATCCCTAACAACTGTTTTTCATATGCTGCTTTTTGAGCGGGTTCATATTCCGCCACGTCATCAAATGCCGGCTGTGGCATACCGCTCTCCCCAAAGAGATTGAGTTGATCACTGCCGGCATACTTTTTAATGTCGCTGACATACTTAATAATGCTCTCGTACTGTCCGAGGAGCTGCGGACGGGTATTGCCAAAACAGTCGAACGCACCGACAAAAATTAAGGCTTCCACCGCATTTTTTCGAAGTTCCGAACTCGGCATTCGCTCCACAAAACTATAGAAGTCCTGAAACGCCTTCTCGCCTCTCGCCTCCACAATCGCCCGCGAAAGACTCGTTCCCACACCGTTGATATTTAAGAATCCCCAGCGAATGGCATTGCCCTCAATGGTAAACTGCGCCTCACTCTTATTGATACAAGGCGGCAGAAGCGCAATCCCCATTCGCTTGCATTCATTCAACATTCGAGCCGTCATGGTTTTATTGTGTACACTGCGTAGCTTAATACACATGTACTCCAACGGATAGAGCGCCTTGAGGTAGGAAGCGCGATACGCCAGTTTCGCATACGCAACCGCGTGGGTCTTATTAAAGGCGTAGTTGGCAAAGTCCGTCATCTGCTCAAACAACCGCTTCGCCTTCGCAGGATGAATTCCCCGCCGTTTTGCCCCCTCGATAAAGATCGGCAGTTCCCGCTCCATTTCTCGCATTTTCTTCTTGGACATCGCCCGTCGAAGCATGTCCGATTTCCCGTAGCTATACCCTGCAAATTCCCTCGCAATCCGCATCACCTGTTCCTGAAAAATCATCACGCCACAGGTCTCATCCAAAATGGGTGCCAGTTCCGGAATCTCGTAGTGCACGGTTCCACGCCGACGATTGGCGAGGTACTCGTCAATATGACTCATCGGTCCGGGGCGATAAATCGAAATCGCAAGCACAATATCATCGAAACAAACCGGTTTCAAACGCTTTAAAAAGCGACGGAAGCCGGCGGATTCAAGCTGAAAAATCCCAACCGTTCGCGCACTGTGGAGGAAACGATAGACCTCCGGTCGCTGTTCGTCAATATCAATACGTCTTCCCAATCGCTGCTCGACATAGTCGACCGTATCTTTTAATAGGGTAAGGGCGGTCAGTCCAAGAAAGTCCATTTTCAGTAGACCGAGTTCTTCGAGTTCTTCCATCGTGTACTGGGTGGCACCGTTCGATTGAAGTGGAATATAGCTCGAAACGGGGTGCTCCGTAATGACGACACCTGCTGCATGAGTCGACAAATTTCTCGGAACCCCTTCAATAAGCCGGGCATAGCGGAATAACTCTTTGTACTCTTCATTGTCTTCGACTTCCTTTCGAAGCACCGCACTGTCTCGAAGTGCCTTATCAATGGTCATCCCCGGCTTGCCCGCTATTTTTTTCGCGAGTTTATCAATCTCAAAAATCGGAATATCCATGACGCGACCGACATCGCGAATCGCCGCCCGTGCGGAGAGTGTACCAAAGGTCGTAATCTGCGATACATGGTCATAGCCATAGGTTCTTTTTACATACTCCACCACTTCATCCCGCCGTTCGTCCTCAAAATCAATATCGATATCGGGCATACTCACTCGTTCGGGATTTAAAAATCGCTCAAAGATTAAGCCGTGCTCCATAGGATCGACCTCTGTAATACCCAGCAGGTACGTCACCAGCGAACCGCCCGCAGAGCCCCTCCCGGGGCCGACCGAGATGCCCATCTCACGGGCTGCACGGACGAAGTCCTGCACAATCAGCATGTAGTCCTGATACCCCATCTCATAGATAACATCCAGTTCATACGCCAGCCGTTCCCTGAGCAGGGCTTCGTCCAGCGGTGCGGGTTGTGCGGGGTGTGCACTGCCACCGCCATGCATACCCCTTTCTGCCAACAGACCAGCCGGCATGCCGTCTTTCGGCGTGCTGCCTAGACCACACTGTTCATCCACTGCGCTATCGCCGGCGGCATTTTCTTCGGCATTCGAACACCCGTTGCCATCACACGAAGCGGCTTTCGAAACGCTTTCCGTGGCGGTGGATGTTTCAGCATACGCAGAGCCGGCATCCAAACCGCCGGCAGATACATTCCCCACACTATCTGAATCATTCAAATCCGCCGGCAACATTCGACCATCCGTCGACCGAACACTTTCTACCGGCTGACTCACCGGCTCACCATACGATACACCATCCGGCGTGCCGTCTCCGCCAAAACCACCTGCCGGCTGACTATTCGACACCCCGCACCCCGCACCGCTTGCACGGCACGCAGCGTCTTCTTCCAGCACAGTACCAGCTTGCAAAACATCCTCACTTCCACAAGCGAGGATTTCTTCACTTTGTACACTAACGCCAACAGTACGATAATCTTCCTTTTCTCTCGCATTCTGTACACGACAGAAATCATCGCTTCCACCGTCCTCCACCCCCCGTGCCCGTGCAGCCCGAGCCGCGGCAAGTCGCTCTTCCAGCGCCGTATTACAGACCGTACGAAGGTCTAACTCTTTATAGAATCTCGGCAGATGGCGAGCGCTGAAATCGAAGTCAAAATCACACTGTTCCGCAATCCTCGTCGTATTCGCAAGCGCCTCCGGAAGCTCTTTAAACAGCGCCGCCATCTCTGCGGGCGCTCTTAGGTAGCACTCAGCCGAGGTCTTAGACAACTCCCCGAGTTTCTCCCCATCTCGTATCGCATGAAGAATGTCCAACCCAACACTATCTTCTTTGTCAATAAACCGCACCGCATTCGTTGCTACCAACTTTATTCCTAATTTTTTCGCAAGATAAACCAGCCCTCGATTTAATAACAGCTCATCGTCCTTTCCACATTGTTGCAGCTCAATATAGAAATCATCACCGTAAATCTCTTGTAACGCCAGAGCGATACGCTCCGATTCCTGAATATTTCCACCATAAATTTCGGCATATAGCGAACTGCCGGAAAGACAGATAAGCCCTTCCGAATAACGAACTAAATCGGACATATTCGGTCTCGCCATCTTACTAGATCGTGAAGCTACCACATGGACATGACCTTCACGCACGACGCTCGAAGCACCCAAAAGACTCTCTTCCCTTGCCTTATCTGCGTTTTCTCCCCTCTTACCACTTGCCTGAACCGAAAGGATGTCTGCCACTCGGTCACGATTTCTCGCTTCTTTTCCGAAACTAAGAACCCCTTCCTCGTTCTTCGCTTTATCGAAACGAAGCGCTTCACCAGCGGGTAAATCAACGCCAAACGTCAGCGTACTAAGTGCGGACAAATTTTGATAGCCAAGCTCATTTTTCGCGAGCAAAATAATTCGCCTCTCATCACCCGTTCCCGAAAACCGCTCCTCGTCCTTCAAGACGTTACTTTCAACACCCCGATTACCTCGATCGCCCACTTCGGCATTCTCGTCCATTTTTTGATTTTCCACCGACTTTAAATCATCCGGAACAATACCCCTACTTCGACCTGCGGCTTCCCGTTCTTCCGAGAACCCACAAAAAAAACGAAGTTCCAAGCCGATAATCGGCTTGATCCCCGCTTTTTTTGCCTTTTTATAAAATTCCACTGCACCAAAAAGAGCATGGTCTGTTATCGCCACAGCATCCATACCCCTCTCTTTTACTTTAGAAACCAGCCTGTCGATACGAGCAAATCCATCCAAAATACTGTATTCCGTATGGACATGCAAGTGTGTAAATCGTTTCATCCTATCAAATTATCTCCACGTTTCTTCCCTTCGATGTCAAATCGCACAATAATTATACCACCAAGACGCCTCCCTAAAAAACACCCCCTTTTCCATTCTCTTTACTCTTCATAATGTCCTTTACACAAAAAAATTACCGCAGAATAAACTGTTTCCCCTATTACTAACGATTCACCCATCTACACCCTACTTCGGCAGCACCATGTCCTCCCAGACCGCGATGACAATATCCCGAAGCTCTTTATCAAAATCGATGCCGCTCGCCGCGACATAGGTCGAATTTTTCGAAATCGCACGGTGAAGTTTAATTTTATTTAAACTCTCCTGAGCTTCCTCCGGCGTACGGCTGTAGTAGACACTGACAAGTCCCGTACCATAGAGACTAGCCTGCACAGAAGGCGAAAGCAGTTCCGAAATCGCAACCATCGCCCCGGTCTTATTGAGCGAATTAAAAGGAACGACCGCCACCATGGTGTACGTTCCGACAGGCTGAAGAACAAAGGTATTCGTCGTATCCGGATACTCGTAATTCTTTATCTTCTCGCTAATGCGCAAAAAATCCATATTCATCGAAAAGTACGTCTTCCCGTCGGTAAAGAGTTGTTCAATTTCCACGGGATACTCCGTTCCGGCATTCATTAGTCCGACGCGATTTTTCACGAGCGGACGAAGTGCCAGACGAACTTCTTCCTCAAACGCCTTTAAATCCCTATCCGGCACGACAAAGGGTTCCATAAGCACCTTTTCCTCGACAAGCCCCATAAGAAATGCCTCGCCCTCCTTGGTGTAACGAGGGTCGGGATAGGTCGTCTTTCCCTTTAGTTTGCCAAGCGTATCGATCATTTCCGAATAGGTCTCCGGTATATCGTAAAAAATATCCTCACTGTACAAAAAGGTCAGTTGCTGTCGTGCAATCGGGACAAAGTACCCCCCATTCGGCAGGGCGTCGCGATACTGACAAGACGGCGAGTAAACATTAATCAAATCCATATTTTTCACATCATCGGCAAACGGACCGTAAAGAAGGTGTTTCTCGAGCAGTTCCGCATAACCGTCCTCGCCAAACACGAGGACATCATAACTGCCATGTTCGTCTTGCCCCTCATCCACAAGGATTTTTTCTTCCGACAATTTCGCAATCACCTGATGAATATCCACCTGCTTTACCACAATTCGCTGATGATGTTTCTCCTTCATATAGCCGGCGAAATCCTCTTCCAAGTAAGACAAAAGCGCGTCATTTTCTGTCGCCACGGCAATAACCACATTAGTCTGTTCCCCTGAATCGACAATTCGGTTCCAATCCTTATCGGATCGGTTTTCACAAGACACCAAAAATACCGACAAAAAAAGCAATAACACCAGATGACCTGCTAAGACACGCTGTTTCAATTCGACTGTTCTCCTTTGATTTTTCTAGCCTCTTCCATAATCTTATTAAAGCGATGATTGCAACCTGACTTCGTAATCGGCGGATCGGTAAACTCCGCTAATCCACCAATCGAAAGTTCAGGATACTCGAGACGAAGCTCCGCAATCTCGACATACTTATCGCCTATTTTACGCAGTACCCCCGCTTCTTTCAACAAATGAATCGCTTCCATTTGAACCTTTGCCGCATCCGTTATCTTATTGATATTCGCTATATCGCAATTCATGATACGATTGATATTATTTGTCACCTGCTTTAGCACCCTCGCGTCTTCAAATTCAAAAAACGTCGAAACACTACCGATAATCGTCAAAAAATTTGCGATATTTTCCGCCCCTTTTAAATAACAAACATAGGAATTTTTTCGAGGTAGTACCTTATTGGAAAGCTCGTAGTGATATGTCAGTATTTTATGGATACAATCAGCTCGCCATGCTTCTTTAAAGGGAAACTCCAAGTGATACCCTCGCGTCGGATTCGTCACCGAACCCACACCTAAAAAGACCCCTCGGATAAAGTAGTCCACCGAATCCTCAAACTCATACATGGCGTTGTCCGGCGAAATTTTCCGAAGAACCTCATGCTCTAATTTCTCGCTTTTTTTAAACCGAATCTCGTAAATTTTTTTCTTCGAAAACGGCGAATTCTCATCCGCACTGAGGACAACATCGCGCCCAAAACCCGATTTCACAAGTTTTAACACCAATTTGACAACATCGGAAGCCTCTGTTCCAACACTGATAACATCGTCCTCCTCTCGGCCGATCGAAAAGACAACGCCAGCCAGCAAGGCGTTCTTAGCCACTCTGCCCTCAACCTTCGCCTGACAGAGTTCACTCTTTAATCGCGATGAAAAACTCATAGCTCGTACCTATGCTCAAAATGGTCGATAATCGCCGTCGATATCGCCTCGGCATTGTGCACAATGTAGCCTTGTCGAGCCAAGACATAATTTCCTGTTATCAATTCACAACCCATGTCTTGAATACGCTCCTCACACGCACTCGTCAGTAGCGACGGTTGGCAATCTTTTAGCGCATATCGCTGAGCGTATTCCGGCGGGATCGGCTGAACATTTGCCAATACACTGTCCAGTTTGATAAGTCCCGTATGTTTTAAAAGCGCCTCGACATAGTCTGCTGCATGGTACCCGTCGGTTTCTCCCTTCTGCGTCATTAAATTCGGAATATAAAAAACCTTCGCCGACGATTCATTAATCGTAGAAATAATATTCTTGATAAGAAGCGGCGGAATAATCGACGTATACAGACTCCCCGGTCCAAGCGTGATAATATCCGCTTTCCGAATTCGATCCACCACGCGATCGCCCGACAGCGCATCGGCGGGATCCGACCAAATTTTTTCAATCCGCGATTGTTGCTCATACGCCACTTCCGGAATTCTCGATTCTCCCAAGACGACATTGCCGTTTTCCAATCGCACGCCAAGTCGTATCGGCTGATTCGCCGCAGGAAGCACTTCGCCCGTAATCGAAAAAATATCCGACACACGCTTAATCGCCTGTTCAATCCCACCGGATATCCCGAGCATCGCCGCAATCATCAAATTGCCAAAGCTCTGTCCGTCCAGCCGACCTTCCCGAAAACGATACTGAAATAATTCTTGAAGTACCGGCTCTTTATTCGCCAACGCCAATATACAGTTTCGAATATCCCCCGGCGGAAGCATCCCAAAATCTTCCCGAAGAACCCCCGACCCGCCACCGTCATCCGCCACCGTCACAATGGCGGTTAGATTCGGTGTAATCATTTTTAATCCTCTGAGGATGACCGACAGACCGGTTCCTCCTCCTATTGCTACTATACTAGGCATTATTCTTCCAAGTCCCTATGTACTACTTTCACTTCGTAACCCGCCTCAGTGAGGGCTTTTTCAAATAAATTCGCAAAGGTCACGCTACGCTGTCTCCCACCGGTACAACCAAAGGAAATATACACTCCTCGTCGTCCGTCCTTGATAATATGAGGCAGTGCATTTTTCAGCAATTCATAAATATTTTGATAGATCTCCTGCGAAACCGGTGATGCCATAACAAAATCCTGCACCTCTTTTTCATTCCCCGTCCGATGCTTTAAATTCTCATCATAGTAGGGGTTCGGAAGGTAGCGAAGATCAAAAACAAAATCCGACTCCTTTTTCGGCCCGTACTTAAAACCAAAGGACGCCAATGTCACGAGAAAGTTATCGGTCGCCGAGATACCAACAGCATCAGCCACCTTGTTCCGAAGTTGCGCATTGGTCATACTATCTGTATTAATAATCGAATCCGCTTTTTTTCGAAGGGTCTGAAGCATTTGTCGCTCACTGGCAATCGCCTGTTCAAACGTCATTTCTCGTTCCAACGGATGCGTTCGGCGATTTTCCTTAAATCGTTTTAACAAAGTGTCATCACTTGCCTCGACAAAGAGAATTAACACATGATGGCCCGCTTCTTCCAACATCTCAATACTGTTTTCAAGATCAGAAAAAAACCTTCCGCCCCGTATATCGACTACCATAGCCGTCATCGGGTATTCGGAAGAATTTTTTTTCATATACTCTGCAAAAGCAGGCATAAGTCGCGGAGGGAGATTGTCTACACAAAAATAACCCAAGTCTTCCAACGCGTACTTTGTCTGACTTTTACCGGCGCCTGAGAGCCCTGTTACCAATACAATATTCATTACTTTTTCAAATGATCCAACTTATCCGCAAAGAGGTCAGCGAGCGTCGTCGGTTTAATCCCAAGCTCCACGCTTCCCTCCTCTTTCGGAAGTTCGACATACTCCGTATCCTTTGCAGACTTAATGCTAAGCGAAATCTTACGCGCTTTCGAATCCACGGAAAGCACTCGTACTTCAACTTCATCACCGACATTGACAATGTCTTCCGTCTTTGCGACACGCTCCTCTGCAAGCTCTGAAATATGGCAAAGTCCTTCGATGTCCTCAGCCAACTTGATAAATGCACCATATGGCTGAACCTTCGTCACCGTTCCTTTGTAAATCTCACCGGCATGGAATTTCACCTCGACACTATCCCACGGATTTTCCGGAATATCCGATAGTTTAAGCGAAATATTTTGCTTTTCCGTATCAATTTTTGTGATTTCAACTTCCACGTCATCGCCGCTTTTCACAATTTCTGTCGGATGCTTAATCCGCTTCCACGACATATTCGACACATGAAGCAGCCCGTCAATCCCACCGAGGTCGACAAACGCACCATAGGACTCGATGCGAACCACCTTGCCCTTGACCACATCACCGACCTTTAAGGTTGCGAGTTTTTCTTCCATCTCCGCTTTTCTAGCCTCTTCCGCAAGCGCTTTCGCTGAAGCCACCGCACGACGTTTGCTCTTATCCAAATCGACGATTTGTACTTTGAGCTTTTGCCCGACAAACTGACTTAAATCCTTAACATACGTAGCCGAAACCAAGGATGCCGGAATAAACACGCGAGCACCTTTGTACTTTGCGACCACACCGCCCTTTGTGACTTCTTTTACATCCACTTCAAACACTTCACCGCTCTCGAGGTACTGTTCAAACTCTTCCCACACCACAGTAGCATACGCCCTGATGACGGAAAGCAAAAGATTGCCGTCATTGTCATAGGTGCTGACAACCATTACCTCAATAGAATCGCCTACCTTGTACCCTTCCGTGGTTTCATTTGGAAGCTCTTGCGCAGGAACAATACCGTCTGCACGATAATTCACATTGACTGCTAATTCCTTCTCATTGACAGAAATTATCTCTCCTTTTAACACATCACCCACGCGTACTCTTTCAACGCTATACTCTTTTAGACCTTCTTCCATACTGACCTCCACATTTTTATTCCATTTATTAATACTTTTCTTTTTTTGCTACTTTCCACACAGCCACCGACGCTTGGACTTTTATTCTAGTGTTTCCAAAGTATGCCGACCGAGCGTTTGACGAAAAGATCGCCGTTTTTCGTCTTTAAGACAAAAATTTCTGTTGTGTCATCCGCCTCATCGTATAACAAAACATCCTCATAGTGAAAGAGAAATACAATCCCCTCTTGACCATAGACACCGACGCCTTTGTTGCCATACACCTTAAAATACCGACCGAGCGGTTCAATTTTTCTATATGGCACATCCAAGACATTCACGCCGCGTTCATTCTGAAGTTCATACCCCTTGTCCGTCTGTACAATGGAGAGCTGGCTTCTCTCCGCTTCTTTATGCTGTTGATCAACCTTCTTATTCAACACTTCCATTACTTCCTGGTTGACCCCGAGACTTACCCAGCGATAATCGCGCTTATATGCCGGTTTTTCCAACACAGTAAACCGATTGTTTTCAAAAGGCATCGCATCCGCATACTGTATCGGCACTACCACTTTCCCGTAATTATTGAGGTACCCATAGCTACTGCCATTTCGAACAACCACATAAGCACCCGAGTACGGTAAAAGAATGCGATCGTACTTCGGCGAACAGAGTTTTCGCCCCAATCGATTGACGACGCCTTCCTTGCGCCCATCGCTAAATATCGCATACCCCACTTCATCGACCTTGTCAATGCGAGGATAGTTAAGCTCCAGAATAAAGGTGCCGTCCTTTCGTAGAAGTCCATATGCCGGCATTATCCTTCCATTGATTCGTTTCTGCTTCATCACACGAAAAATACCATCTGCCCATATATCAATATCATCGTACTCGCCCGATAAAATCATCTTGCCTTCCGTCGTCAAAACCGTGGAATGTCCGACACCATCTTCGTCTTTGTAGGAAGAAATAAAGTAGCCCTTGGAATACTTGATTTTTCCTTCCCGCGGATTGTACACTACCCTGCCGTACTCATCAGCAAGCCCGTACAGCATCTCTCCTCGATAATTTCTGCCCACGATAACCACACCGCGTCGGAACGCCGAGAGACTATCCCACTCAGGCGCCAGCACCTCTCGTCCCTCGACAGATACCACGCCCCACTTGCCGTCTTGTTTATAACAGATATAACCCTCGCTGATTTCAGGCACGACCTCTTCCCATTTCGCAGGAAAAACGATCTGTTCCAAGTCCGACACCAAGCCGTACTTTCCATTCGTTCCCAAGAAAAAAGCGTACTTTCCCTGATAGGAATAAATATTAGCAATGGCCTCACTTCTGGCCGGAACAATCGTCGGATCCGTCAGCTGAATAGACAAAGGAAAGTCATCGTAATAAACATTCAACCCCAGTGTTTCTCGGACCGATTTATACGGAATGTAGAACACATTCTGTTTTCGAAACGGCGGACGATACAGCGTCAATTCCCTTCCAAACACCGTTGCCTGAGCATTCCCGTCAGTAAAAACAATCGACCCGGACTTTCCATACACAACAATACTGTTATCCACATACTCATAAGAATATCCCTTCGCATTGAGGATCGTCTCGAGCGGAACAAATAGCTCCCCGTTATCCAGCACAGGATGCACTTCCGAATCAATCCGTTCATGTTCAAGAAAAAGCGGCACCTCGCCTCGTGTAGTACGTGTATCAATGGAATAAACAGGAACAAGCAGTAATTGACAGAAACATAGTATTGCAACAAGTATAACACCGAATTTAAAAGAACTCTTACTATCCATCTACAACCTCTTTTTCGAAATTATTAATTATAAGTTTTTTGTCTACCATTTTCCGACTTCGCCACCGTTTTTCAAACACCTGACGATTACTCACGACTTTGTTACACCATTTTCTGCCACTCATTGTTTCAACTATTTTCTATCAACAAAAGACAGCCAAAACGGTTCACAAAAAAACAGTTCAAAGAACCTAGAATCAGGGATATTCTATCATACTAACAAAAAAATAACAAATATTGCCCCCCGTTCCAACACCTTTTTTCACGCCTTGTACATGTTCTTATTTTATTGGTTGCTAAATATGGTACCCCATGCTATAATTTTTCCGGAGGCACTATGTTCGAGAGATTAAAAGATTTTTTATTTGATATACGCGATATTGTCATTGTACTGTTTATTATTGCGGTTCTTGTGTTTTCAGTCACTTGGAAGATTAACGACACGATGAACACGGATTTAAACAAGGAAGTACTCATTGCCGAATCGACGACCGAACCGATAACAACGCCTTCCGAAGAACCGACCACTGTAGCGACGACAACAGCACCAAAAATCACCACCACGACAACGGAAACAACAACCGAAACAACAACCGAAGAAGAAATCATTATCTTTGTGGTAAAAGAAGGCGAATATAGTCAAACTATCGCACAAGGTCTGCTCGAAAAAGGTCTTATTGACGACACACAGGCGTTTCTGGTTCGAGCAAACGAATTGGGCGTCGATACCAAACTTCGAATCGGACGATATGAATTTAAGACATCGGACGACCTTGACACCATTCTCAACTTGCTGTCCGGTGGCAGTAGAGAGTAGAATAGCAAGTCAAAAAACATTATCATCCATTTTTAACAATGACTTTTACCATCCATAACTAAGTGACAGTAAAATGAATTGATACGACAAAAGCTACGGAAATCCGTAGCTTTATTATACTGCTATTTTATTATACTGCTAAAGGGTCTCGCCCAGCAACTTCTCCACAATCGATCGAACCTCTTTTTTCACCGCTTCTTCATCAAAAGTGAGAATGATTCGATGTTTCATTACATACTCCCCGTCGACCATAAGATGCGCCACATCGCTTGCCGCCGCCGAATAACAAAGCGCGGAGACCAAATTTCCATGTGGCACAAGGTTTGCGCCACTTAAATCCAAAAAGGCAATATCCGCTAAAAATCCCTCTTTAATCAAGCCTAAATGATCTTCCCCTGCGGAACGAGCACCGCCAATCGTCGCCGTTTCAAGCACTTCATGCGGTTTTTCCCCATAGAGCAGAGATGCCAAGTGTAGTTCTTCCATCATGTTGAGATTATTATTCGAACTCGCACCATCCGTTCCCAGCGCCAAATTAATGCCCTGTTTTCTCATATCCGCAACCCGAGCAACGCCATTGCCGAGTTTTAAATTTGATGCCGGATTCAGTAAAACACTCGCCCCGCTCTTCGCGATAATGGCAATATCCTCATCGCTCACCTTCGAACAATGCGCCAGCGCACTGCGCTTATTTAACACCCCAAGATCCGACAGTCGCTTGGTCGGTGTCACACCAAATTCGTTTAACGACGCATTGACTTCATCGTCACTCTCGCTGAGGTGAATATGGTAGTATAGCCCATGTTTTTCCGCCAGCGCTTTCGCCTGTATCATCGCCTTCGACGTACAAGTGTACGGAGCATGAGGCGCAATTTCGACCTTTACTCGCCCAACGCCGTGGCACTCCTGATAAACTGTTTCTGCAATCTCTAATTTTTTCAAATCCTCCTCGGTCGGCATAATAAGTCCCTGCCCAAGATATCCTCTAAGACCCGCGAGATTGGTCGCCTCTGCGACTTTTCCCTCTGCATCGTACATATCCCGAAATGCACTGCAACCGGAATGAATCAGCTCCGCCATGCCGACCAACGCACCATAGTAAATATCCCGTTCGGTAAGTTTCGCCTCAATCGGCCATATTTTCGTTTCCAACCACTCCATCAGCGGCATCCCGTCGGCGATATTTCGAAGTAAGGTCATGCTAATATGTGTATGAGCATTGAAAAAACTAGGAAAAGCAAGGTACTTAAACTCGAAATCCTCCACCTCGTCCGGCTCAAAATCCGCAGGGATTTGTAAAAGAAGCTGCTCGCGTTCTACAAAATCCCCACCATCCGCATCCTCTACCGATGCGCCGTCGAGCGACACAAAGGCAATCGTTCCACCATCGATACCGATACTGCCCTTGACCGCCCGATCTCGTACAATAATATTTAAATGTTTCAACAATCGTTTCATTCCGCCTCCTGGTAAAACTTCTTCATAACAACATCTTCTTTCTATATGTATTTTGACCGCTTATTGTTTGACGAAGGATTGTTATTTTTTGAGATACCGCCCATGTCGCGTTCCGCCTCTTTCGTCAATCGCTCGACTTCAGCTCTCATCTTCTCCGCCACAGTCTTGGTATCCTTTGGAAAATCCTCGGGCGGTAAGACCTCACCGACATTCAGCACAACTTTACTCGAATGCACTAACAGCGACCCTTTCCTCAACACCTGTCGAACGCCGGCGAACCCAATTGGCTGAACAGGAACACCCGCTCGTTGAGCGATTTTAAACGCCCCCGCCTTAAATTCCAATACATTGCCATCCTTTGATCGTGTTCCTTCCGGAAACACAAGGTAACTAAGCCCCTTCTTCATATTCTCTTCCGCTGTCTTTAGTACCTTGACCTGCTGTCGAAGATTATCTCGATCGATAAACACACAGCCCAGCTCAGTCATCCACCAATTTAAGCCCAGTATTTTCTTATTTTCGATCTTCGATACATACGCTTTCGGCGATGGAAGCATCGCAATGGCAATCAGCACATCGAATAAACTCGTATGATTGCCGACGTAAAATACCGCCTCCTGTGATGTTTCTTCCCTCTCTCGTCTATTCTCTTCTTCCTGCAAGACCTTTGATTGGTCGCCGGAAGAAGCCTGTTTATATTCCGGAGTAGAACCACGAACACCACCTGCGATAGGAGCTCCCTGACACTCGACACGAACCCCTGCGACAAAAAGCATGGACTTCGCCCAACACGTCGCGACACGATCCGCCGAAAGCCACCTATTCTTAGAAAATAATTTTGACCCCAGCAAAAAAAGCAAGGACAAAAGCACGCTGACCACCAAGTAGATCGCCAATACTATCGTCCTTACCACTGCACACAATATACGTAGTACCTTCATACTATTTTAAATTCCCAAGACTATTCGGCGAAATTGTGATAAATCGCCTGTATATCGTCGTGATCTTCAAACATATCGATCATCTTCGTCATATTTTTAATATCCTCTTCCTTCGTAAGCGATACCATGTTGGACGGCAGGTAACGAAGCTCCGCCATCGAGAATGTGTAGCCTTTTTCTTCCAAATTATCTCTCGCCACGGCAAAATCAGCGACCTCTGTCAGCACTTCGATATAGCCATCTTCCTCCGAAAAATCGCTCGCTCCGGACTCCATAATATCATCCATTACCTTGTCCATATCAGCGCCCTCCGGAATTTCTACCGCCAAGACACCTTTTCGCTCAAACATAAAGGTCACACAACCATTCGTGCCGAGATTGCCTCCATACTTTGAAAAATAAGAGCGCACATCCGCCGCCGTACGATTGGTATTATCCGTTAGACATTCCACAATAAGTGCCACACCGCCCGGACCGTAGCCTTCGTAAGTAAGTTCCGTAAACACACTGCCATCATTCTCGCCCGTTCCTTTTTTAATTGCCCGTTCGATACTGTCATTCGGCATATTGATGGCTTTCGCCTTTGCGATCGCACTCGAAAGCGATGCGTTGTACTCCGGATCACCACCACCCTCTCGAGCCGCCACCATCATCAGTCTGGCAACTTTGGTAAATTCCTTCGCCTTTTTCGCATCCTGCTTTCCCTTACGCTGTATAATATTT
>PDWJ01002051.1_pt1 | contig 22489 bp, 20 predicted proteins | sample 1430881 | NCBI WGS metagenome assembly PDWJ01 (sample SAMN01162460, study PRJNA174530) | Oral metagenome, whole genome shotgun sequencing project. | biome: Marine environment; feature: Marine mammal; material: Swab sample of the gingival sulcus; isolation source: swab sample of gingival sulcus... | reverse complement strand
TCTTGTATTGTTTCAATAAATCGGCTCATATGTGTTCCCTTGACATCGCGCGGGAGTTCGACGGAAAGGGAAAAGGAAGCGACAGTATTCACTGTGCCTTTTTTGCCGATAATATTTACAGGCAATCGTAGTTTTTTAATTCCGACTTCCTGAAGGAGAACCCCTCGTTCGTCTTTTTGTGATTGTATATCTTGCATGTTATTCTCCTCTGTAAACAACACCTGAATCTTTTGTTTCCCACACTTCAATTTCGTGAAGATGACAATTTGGCTTGTCGATTAACGGCTTTAATTTATCCCATATGTAGAGCGCGATATTTTCTGCACTTGGATTGTCCATAAAAGTGTTGAGATCGTTGTGGTCAAATTCTACGAGAATATTGTCCTTGATGATACGTTTTAGCGCCACGAAGTCGTAAATCATATCTTCCTCGTCGGGCGTTCCTTTCAATTTTACCACTAATTGATAGGTGTGCCCATGTGGGCGTTCGCATTTTCCGTTGTACTTCGTGAGGTGGTGCGCTGCGTCAAATTCGAATTTTTTGATCAGTATCATAATTATCCTTTCTATTATTTCTTTTTGTAATTTTTTCTATTTTTCCTTTCTTTTTCCTTTTTTATAATAGTATTTTTCTTTCTTTTATTATTTCCACAAAGTTGTTTTTTCGCGCATTTTTTATATTTTTTTGTTTATTTTTTATATCTTCCGAACACTTTGTCATCTTCTCTTTCGGCGTGTTTAATCGCTTCCGCAATAGCGCGTGCCATCTTGTGTTTTTCAATGTCGTGGACTCTGACGACATTGACGCCTTTTAGCGCGGCAATAGCCGAGATATAGGATGAACCGATGTCGATGTTGTTTAAACCGATCGCGCTTTCTTTGTCCGTACTAAAGTTGTTTTCATTTAAAATATCGGTGATAAAGCGCTTTCTGGAAACGCCGAGAAACGAACAGTACCCCATGTCGTGCAGCATTTCAATGTGTTGGATAAGCAGTAAGTTTTCTTTTTTTGTTAATCCAAAACCGATGCCGGGGTCAAGCATAATCTGTTCTTTTGGAATCCCGTGTTTTTCCGCAATCGTTAGGGAACGGCGAAAGTATGCCGTCATGGCTTCGAGAATCGGCATTGCCAAGTGCTCTTTTTTTTCTTCTATTGAAAACAAGTTGAATGACCCGAAATTTGTAAAGTTTTTCGAAGCAGGGTGATCCGGTCGGAACAAAATGGGATTAAACATCGTGATAAGTCCCGCTTGATGTTTCGCAACGACGGTCGCCATGTTCGCGTCTGCCAAGAGCCCTGTTACGTCATTGACAATATCGGCACCCGCTGAGAGAGCCGCATCCGCTGTTTTTGATTTAAATGTATCTACCGATAAGGGAATGGTTTTTAAATCCTCGTCTTGTCGAATGGCTTCGATGACGGGGCAAATACGCGCGATTTCTTCGTTGGACGGCACAGGCTTGCTACCGGGTCTTGTCGATTCTCCACCAATATCGAGCATGGTGGCGCCGGCTTGTACTAATGTTTTTGCATGGTCTAGCGCTTTCGGGACAGTGTTGTACTTGCCGCCGTCGGAAAAGGAATCCGGTGTGATATTTAGAATGGCGCAAAGCTGCATGTCGCCTTCGGATAGTTCGCATCTGTTTATTTTAAAATAACGCGATTGCATAATTCCTCATTTTGTGTTTATTTGTATCGGCGAGGGCGCTTGGTAGCAATGGATTCATATTAATTTGAAATTAGTATGAAAAATGTCGCCTCGTCTTAACCTTACAATTCTATCATATTTCTTTTCTTTGTTACAAGTTGAGAGAATTCATGATGATGTATGGATTGTACCGTTACAAACAGTGAGACCAAAAGAATAAAAAAGAAGAGCGAAATCCTGTACAATGTGCTGTGACAAAAACAAACCAACAACCTACCCCTTGACAGACGACCGGACTTCGGCTCTCCTCACCCTATACCGATTTGTTTCAATTTTCTATCGTCCTAGTGCTTGTTTTTTGCAAAATGGCGTAAATTTCACTATAATGAACTAGATGGATATTAAGAAGATAATGGGACAGAACGCGGGACGTATTTCGTCGGATTATTTTAAGGCGGAACAGCGGTTTGAGGAAATTCTTCGCACGAAACTGGGCAAGGGAAGTGAAGTATTGCCGAAGGCGTCGATGCATTTTGGGTCGAACTATTCTGTCGACCGCCAAGACGTCACAGTACAAAGCGGGGCGACGGCAGTGGATATCGACCATGCGTTTCAGGGAACGAAACTTCAGGGTCTTGGAAAATCCTTTGTTCAGGCGGAGAAAAAACACGGCGTCAATGCCTGGTTTTTAGCTTCTATCGCCGCGTTGGAATCCGGCTATGGCACATCGCAGATTGCAAGAGATAAGAACAATTTATTCGGGTTCTGTGCCTATGATGATTCGCCCTATGTCAGTGCGACGAGGTTTAGTACGCGGGAAGAGGGCATTGATCATGTGGCAGGGTATCTTTCCAAAGAGTATCTTAGACGCGGAGGGGCGCATTTTAAAGGGCTTTCCGTCGACGCGGTCGGTTCTAGTTATGCCACGGATCCCAAGTGGGCGGACAGTGTGTCATTCCTTATGAATCAACTCAGTAAAAAGGATTGACCATGGCGGTAAAGCTACTGTGTGTTGGTAAAATTCCGAGGGAAGTGGATCTCCTTTGTCGACAAAAAGCGAAGGAGGCGGGAATTTCTGTGGAGATTGTTCCCGATGAACCGGATAAGGAGAAGAAGACAGCGATTCGACGGGAAAGTGATGCGATTTTAGGCAAGTTGGAAAATGCGGATCGGGTCTTTTTGTTTGATGTCGAAGGAACGATGCGCTTTTCTGATATTACGCTGGCTCGCGACAATGTGTTTATTATCGGAGGAAGCAACGGGGTGGACGAGCGAGTGAAAGATTGCGCGTATTGTCGCATTTCTCTTTCCCCTTTGACCTATCCGCATGCATTATTTCGCCTTTTCGCCTTGGAATTGCTGGCGAGTATAAAACACTAGATTATCAGAATGATTGGAGGGTGCCCTACAGGGTGATTTTATTTCCCGTACGTCTTGGTGCTATGTCGAATGAGGGGTTATCTCCATGAAGATCCCCCGCTAGTTGATGAGATTGTTTTATGGGAGTGGGGAATCACGACGAAAGGTTCTGATTTATCGTGTTATTCCTTAAATATGAATGTTTTATTTTATAAGAGTATGATATAATCCTAGTATGAATTACGATTTGGAAAAAATTGAATACAAAATTACTGGAGAGGGTCAACCTCTTCTACTTCTTCATGGTTGGGGGGGGAGTTTAGAAAGTTTAGTACCTATCGCTTCAAAATTACAGGGAAAGTACAAAATTATTGCCTTTTCTCTTCCGGGTTTCGGTGCGTCACCGGAACCTGAAGACGCGTGGAGTGTACAAGATTATGCTGATTTGGTCGAGGCTTTTCTCGCCAAGGTTTGTACACCGGAGGAACGAGAGCGTCTATTTGTGATTTCTCATTCGTATGGCGGACGGCTGACTGCAAAGATTAAGCGGTTTGCTAAGATTGTTTTTGTTGCTTCTGCAGGCATTAAGCCTAAGCGAAGTCTTGGCTACCATGTCAGTCTTGGGTTTTATAAATTCGTGAAGTTTTTATCCGAGATTCCGCTGTTAGGGGTACTTTTTAAACGCCAACGTGCGGCGCTTCTTCGTCAGCGAAGTAGTGACGATTACAAGAATGCCAGTGATAATATGAAACAAGCGCTCGTGTTGGCGGTCAATCACGACCAACAACACGATTTTGCGCAGATAACTGCGCCAACCTTGCTGATTTGGGGTGTCGATGATGACGTCACGCCTATTGAGGGTGGACGGTTGATTGAACGCTTGGTGAAAGGTTCAGCCCTTGTCGAAGTGAAGAATGCTACGCACTATATTTATCGGGAAAAACCGGGGGAGGTTGCGGCGGTTGTCGATGAGTTTTTTAAACCTGAGAATGAGCTTCCTGTTATAGAAGATGCCATTCATGACGATAAAGAGAATGTGGAAAATGAAAAGTCGAAATCCAGTGATAAGGCGGAGGTAAATTAATGTTTTATCCGACATTTGTCTTTTTTTCAGTGGTGCTTATTTTGCGTACTTTAGAAGAACTCCGAGCCTTTCAGCAGTTTGGCTACTATTCGATGCCCTATCTTCGTCATGCTTTGTTTCAACGAAAAGCCTGCCCTGATCATTTGTTTTTTTCTGTGGGAACGCTTTGTATGGCGTTGGGATTTGAGACTGTCGGGGTGGTGTTAGCATTATTTTCCTTTGTCTCACAGATTATTATTACAAAAGGGGCGAATCCGAAACATGACCTTGTCTATACGAAGCGAGTGCAACGGCTTTTTGTTCCGTTGTTTCTTCTTTTTGCTGTTTCTATGTATTTTGCGATAGTGCAGAGACATCAGGGTTGTTGGGGACTCGCTTTGGTGTACTATGATTTCTTTATCTTGTTTAATTTTGTAGAACTTTGGATTGTCTTGGCGAACCTCGTCAATCGGCCTATGGAATTGATGATTAATCGCAGCTACTACCGCGATGCCGAGCGATGTATCGCGAAAGCGCCATTTTTAAAGGTAGCTGCCATCACGGGAAGCTATGCCAAGACATCGACCAAAAATATTTTGGGAGAGATGTTAAAACGAGATTTTAACACGCTTGTTCCACCGTCGAGTTATAATACGAAATTGGGATTGACTCGTCTTGTCAGGGAGCAGCTTCTTCCGACGACACAGATTATTGTCGCAGAAATGGGGGCGAAGAAACGCGGGGAGATTAAAGAGACCGTGGACATGCTTCCGCCGGACGTCTCGCTTATTACGGCGATTTCCGGACAGCATCTTGAAACCTTCGGGTCGTTGGATACTATTGTAGAAGAAAAATCGCAGGTTTATAAAGGATTGAAAAAAGGCGGAACGGCGGTTGTCAATATCGATGATGAGAAGGTGGCAAGTCTTCCTATTCGTGAGGATGTTCATGTCGTTCGAATTTCTACTGAAGGAAAGGCGGATATTTACATTGAGGATCTTTCTGTGAATAGTGAGGGACTGAAATTTAAACTCATTGATGCAAGAGCGGTAAAGGAGGGAGGCGAAGCGGTCGAACTTTCAATAACGACATCTCTTCTTGGAGAACACAATGTGAAAAATATTCTTGCTGCGGCAGCGATGGCGCTTGTTCTCGGAGCGTCGCCGCGTTCGATTGTGCTTGCGGTGAAAAAGTTAGAGCCGACGAAGAATCGTCTGTCCACACGTGTTGAGCAAGGAACGGTGATTTTGGAAGATGCCTTTAACTCCAATCCGGTCGGGGCGAAGGCGGCGCTAAATGTTCTTTCTCTTATGGAGGCGAACCGACGGTTTATTATCACACCGGGGATGATTGAGTTGGGAGAGGAAGAAGAACGACTTCATCGCGAATTTGGGAAACAAATCGCTGCGGTTTGCGATGGTGTTATTTTAGTGACAAAATCGCGGACAAAACATATTAAGGCGGGACTACTCGAAGCCGGATATCCCGAAGAACAGATTATGACGGTAAGTGGTATGCGCGAGGCGCTAAAGCAATCTCGAGCGATGACCGAAACCGGGGATGTTGTCTTGATAGAAAATGATCTTCCGGACACCTTTGAGGAGGAACTATGATAAATATTGCGGTCTTATTTGGCGGAAAGTCCGTAGAGCATGAGGTTTCTGTTATTACAGCGATGCAGGCGCTTGCTGTGATTGAAAAAATGGAGGGTTACTGCGCGATTCCGATCTATGTATCAAAAGAAGGTGTCTTCTATGTCGGGGATGGTTTGGATAAGATTGAGAATTATAAAAATATTCCAGAATTATTAAAACATGCTAAAGTAGTCGATATGGTTCCTTCGGGTGTCGAGGGCGTGGCGAGAGTGCTACCGCTTGAATCGAAGATGGCATATGATGAGGACAATCAGCGAATTGATGTCGTCTTTCCGATTATTCACGGAACAGGTGGGGAAGATGGTACACTTCAGGGGAAACTTGATCTTCTCGGCGTGCCGTACATAGGTTGTGGAACGGTTGCGGCGGCGATCACCATGGATAAGACATTGACGAAATCTATTTTAAATGCCTATGATGTTCCACAACTTCCGGCGAAGTGGTTTTATTCGGAGTACATTGAGGAAAGTATGGATTTTGTCGTTCAAGATTGTGTAGGTAGTCTTGATTTCCCGATGATTGTCAAACCGGCGGACGTGGGGTCGAGTGTCGGAGTCACGACGGCGGAAACGAGGGAGGAATTAGAGGAGGCATTACTCTTTTCGTCACAGTTTTCTTCCAAGGTTATTGTGGAGTACAAATTAGAAAATAATTACGAGATTAATATATCGGTTCTTGGTGACCATACGAGCCAAGAACTGTCGGTTTTGGAACGACCGTTATCTGACAATGAGTTTTTGACCTATGAGGATAAGTACGTCGGTGGAGGAGAAAAGGGTATGAGCGCAGCGAAGCGAGAGATTCCGGCTCGTATTCCTGAAGAATTAAAGACGAGCATTGAGGAAATTGCGCGAAAAGCCTTTGTTGTGCTTGATTGTGCAGGGGTTGTTCGCATTGATTTCCTGGTGGATAAAGAGGAGTTAGAGCCTTATGTTTGCGAGTTGAATACGATTCCGGGATCGTTGTCCTTCTACCTTTGGGAGGCGACGAATAAGAATTTTCAGCAGTTGATCGAGGATTTGCTGCGAATAGCGTTTAAGGGATATCGTATGAAGAAAGGGATTGTTCGGTCGGTTGGAACGAATCTTTTGTCCCAGGGGAATGCTTTGGGTATTAAGAAGTAGTAATATAGAGATAATGGTGGTAAAATATAGTAGTGTGTAGTAAGAAATAAAAGGAGTTATGTATGAAATGTCCGAATTGTTCTTTTGAAAATGACGCAAAAGCCACGAATTGTGCAATTTGTGGGTCAGAGTTAGAACAACAAGCACAGGGTGCAAGTAGGGATACTTTAGTTCTAGATGAAGCGTTAAAGGCGATTTTTGAAGATAAAATAAAGATGTTGGATAACGAGTTGCCTGATGAGGAACTTCTTGCGCTCAAGAAATTGATGACAAATGCTTCGAAGAAGAATCACGAGTCGCCACAACACGAGTTGCCACAAACGGAAAAAAAGGCTTCTCCCGTATGGGAGCCATTAGAAGAATCTCCGAAAGCAGGTTCTAGTACTAGACAAGAAGAGATGCCTGCAAGTTCTCCTTCACCGAGTTCTAACCGGCTTTTGTCAGAAATGAAAACCCCGTTTGATGCGTCTCCGGCTTCTCGCGCGGAGCAATCGTTGAATCCATCAAATGATTCGACCAAAGTTTTGGGAAGCGAAGAACTTGATGAAATTGTTCAACGATTTCAATCGGAGACAGCTCATACGGTTGAATTTAAACGAAAGAAACCCGGTGATGACTCTCAGCCTGTTTTTGATTTTAATACAAATGAAATTCCGGAATTTAAGAATGAGAAAGCGGCGAAACAAACGAACAGTTCGTTTGAGAATAGGGCATTAGAGGAAACGTCGTCTCATCAGATGAAGAGCGCGGTTGAATCGGTTCCTGAGTCTTCCAATAAAAAGGATTCGTTTAGTGTGTCAAAAGAGAGTCCGTCTATGCCGAAGGACAAAGTTCGTTCCGCTATTTTGAAACAAGAGGATGGGGTGGAGCGGTCTTCTACTGATGTTTTGAACCGTTTTTTGAACGATGATGAGAAATCAGATGAGGTGTCCGGTAATTCTTTCCATAAGCAATCGGGAAGAGTCGAACCTAAGACCATCAAGATCGATTCCGAAAATCCGCTTCTAGCTTTTGTAAGTGTTCCGGAAGAAACGATAAATTTGAGGGACTTGACCAGAAAAATGGATGCTCCGCCCCATGAGAAAGGGGGTTCCTCTCGCTCCATTGAGAGGGAGGCGGAAAATTTTGCGCCTGTTGGTGCTAAGAAATCAGCGAGAGCTCGGGGAAAAAGAAAGCAAAAGCAAAGGAAGAAATTCGACGAAATGCTTTCCATCGTCATTATTTTACTGTTGATTGTTGCCGCTGTATTGGTTTATATCGCAGTGAGGGCGACGAGAAAAGGAAATGACGAGCCTACTACGACGGTTGTTCCGGTAGCCACCACAGCTGTGAAGAGTTCTGAATGGAGTCAAAGTCCGAATGTTACAGAGCCTTCCTCCGAACCTTCGCTTGCACTTTCTAATGAACAGCTGATTGGTGATTTTTTCCATCGTTTGAAGCAATACCTTATTTACGACGATGCCGGGGTTAGTGTTTATTTTCTAAATCCACCGGTTGCGTTGAAGGCGCTAGATGATTTGAAGGCACTTGGGGCGACAAAAGTCGATGTCTATGAATTTTCCATGGATGATTTTAATCGTGAATTAAGCGGAAAGATGTTGGTGTATAATGAGGTGGAAGATAAGACATATGTTCGCAGTGTGGCATTTACCGTCAAAATTTTAGAAGAAAGTTTCGAGATTGTAGAAATGTCCTGTGATTTTGACCTGTTGACCGATCAGGAAAAGCGGGAAGAGGCGACTCCTCGCGACGATAAAGAGACGACAAGTTCTTCCGCCAGTGACGAGGAATTTTTTACAAACAGTTAAGAACGAAAAAATGATAGCGGAAGAGAACTTGCTGATGGTGGATATCCTCTGTATGTAAGGAGGGAGAAAGCAATCTCGACTAGGTTGAGTGTTTTAACACTTGAGGTTATAATTAAGGATGAGAATTTCATTTGACTTTTCAAAATCCGGGCGAGGGGACTATGTTTCACTGAGAGAGGATTATTTTCGGCGCGTGGGTCATTTTGCCAAAATTTCAAAGGCAAAGCGGAGTGATTTTGAGATTGTCTTTGTCGCAGGCGGAGATTGCGGAGCCGAGCGTCTTGGTTCGGAAGAGCTCGCTGACATCGTTGCGAAAAAGTTGGTTCAAGGGGTCAGTGGCCTGCGTGTTTCGTTGGATTGTGATCCGTCAACGAGTGCTTCGCTGCCTGGAAATAATAAGGACAATGACGAAAATTCCTTGCGCGTGCTTTTGTCGGAAGAGACGATTTCGATAGGACTTGCCGAAGTGCTTGCTGCAGAGCAAGTGTATAGAATGTTGATGATACATTCGGGTAGAAATTACCATAAGTAGCAAAGAATTATTCAGAGATTTTTTATAAGAAACGGCGGTGATCGGGCAACGGAACGTGTTGGTAGTGTAGGAGAACAGTTCATAGTAGAAGGATAGGATTATAGTAGGATATTATGTATGTAGAAGCAGTGGCATTGGGTTTATTTATTGGATGGGTGAAAAAGGGTCGTCTGGGATTCTTTTTGCGATATCCTTTTCGTGCGAGGTACTTATCTTTATTGGCGCTTATTCTGTTTGCATTTCCCTATGCGATGTGTTTGCTGGGAATCAGCGCGAATTTAAGCATTGTTTCGTATATTGCGATGGTTCTTTGTGCGGTGATCGTCTTACTTAATCACCGTTGCGTTGGAATGAAAACCTTGCTTCTTGGCTTGCTGTTGAATTTAACGATTATGGGCTTGAATAATTTTGCCATGCCTATTGATACCGATAAATTAATCGAGCTTGGGCAGACAAGTTTCGCGCAGTTTGTTCTTAATGGCGAAGTGCTTAATTATCAAAGTATGACAGGAGCCCAGGGAATATCAAGATGGCTGGGTAAGGTAGTTGCGCTTCCTCCGTGGTATTTTCACTCCGTTATTCTCTCGATTGGTGATATTTTTTCTTGTATTGGAATAACCTTGGTTGTTCAGAGTGCAATGGTGAATAGAAAGGAGGGTATGGTTCAGCCGTCTGCCATTCATTGGCGATAGTGAACATACAGGACGAATTTAGAATATGAATATATTAAAAATGGTCTTTGGCGATATCAATGCCAAAGAAGTTAAAAAATTAGGAAAAATAGCGGAAAAAATAGAGGAATTGGAGCCACAGTACCAGCCGATGAGCGATGATGAACTCAGGGCTCAGACCGAGGTGCTGAAGAGTCGACTGGCGAAAGGGGAGTTGCTCGATGACATTCTTCCCGATGCCTTTGCTGTGGCGCGTGAGGCAAGTGTTCGAGTGCTGGGGAAGCGACCGTTTTTTTGTCAGTTAATCGGTGGTATTGCCCTTCATCAGGGACGAATTGCCGAGATGAAGACGGGGGAAGGAAAGACCCTTGTGGCGACGATGCCCGCATACCTCAATGCATTGACCGGAAAAGGCGTCCATATTATTACGGTCAACGACTACTTGGCGAAGCGTGACCGCGACTGGATGGGAAAGGTTTACGAGTTTTTAGGACTCACCGTCGGGGTGGTCATCAACGGAATGCAGCCGCCGGAACGTCGAAAGGCTTATGCTTGTGATATCACCTATGGAACGAATTCGCAATTCGGGTTTGACTACCTTCGCGATAATATGGCGGTTCGAACAGAAAATTTGGTTCAACGGGAGCTTTACTTTGCCATACTGGATGAGGTTGACTCCATTCTAATCGATGAGGCGAGAACACCGCTCATTATTTCCGGAGCAACCGATAAGACGACGGATATGTACATCCTTGCGGATAATTTTGCGAAAAAATTAAGTCGTGAGGACGATGTTAATATTGACGAAAAGGCGAGGACGGTTACGCTGACCGACGGTATTAAGGTCGATAAGTACGGCGAGGTTGAAGAAGGCAGTGAAAATCGGAACGGAGTGAAAAAAGCGGAGGAGCACTTTGGTGTTGAAAACCTCAGTGATTCGGCGAATATGGAACTCAGCCACCATATTAATCAGGCGATTACGGCTCGGTTTTTGATGAAGCGTGATGTCGACTACATTGTCAAGGATGGTGAAGTTCTTATTGTCGATCAATTTACCGGTCGTCTGATGTATGGACGACGTTATTCGAATGGGCTTCATCAGGCGATTGAGGCGAAGGAAAATATCGAGGTTCGCGCAGAAGATATGACGCTCGCCACCATTACGATACAGAATTATTTTCGAATGTACACCAAGCTGTCCGGTATGACCGGTACGGCAAAGACAGAGGAAGAAGAGTTCCGTGCGATTTACGGAATGGATGTTGTGGTTATTCCGACCAATAAGCCGGTGGCGAGAATTGATAATAACGATCAAATATACAGTACCCTTGAACTCAAGTTTAAGTACATTGTGAAAGAAATTAGAGAATGCTACGATCGGGGACAACCTGTCCTTGTCGGTACGGTCAATATTGAAACATCCGAGTTTATTGGAAAACTTTTAAAACGAGAGGGAATTCCTCATGAAATACTCAATGCCAAGTATCACGAGCGCGAGGCGGAGATTGTCGCACAGGCGGGTCGTTTTCGTTCGGTGACCATCGCTACGAATATGGCGGGTCGTGGTACGGACATTGTGCTTGGCGGAAACCCCGAGTTTATGGCGAAGCGCGAGATGTTGAAATTAGGCTATGATGAAACGGTGATCAGCTATGCGGTTTCGCCACTGGACTACGATGATGAAGCCATTAAGGAAGCGAAGAAAAAGTATGAGGAACTCTATGCAAAGCACAAGGTTGACACCGATGCGGAAGCGGAAAAAGTAAAAGAGGCCGGCGGTCTTCATATTATTGGAACAGAGCGACACGAATCCAGACGGATTGACAATCAGCTTCGCGGACGTTCCGGTCGTCAAGGGGATCCTGGAAGTTCTCGTTTCTTTATCTCGATGAAAGATGATCTTATGAGGATTTTTATTCCGGAACGCGTGGTACAGATGACGGAAAAACTTGGAGAGGATTCGATGCCGATTGAAATGGGCATCATTACCAAGAATGTCGAGATGGTCCAGCAGCGAGTTGAGGGAAGAAATTTCTCTATTCGTAAAAATGTCTTGGAATATGATGATGTTATCAATAAACAGCGAGAGATTATTTATTCGCAGAGACGAAAGGTGCTTCATGGCGAGGATATTCGAGAGAATATTATGAGCATGATGGAGAAACTTATTTCGCAGGCATCGCTTATTTATACGGAAGGTTACAAGTATCCCGAGGAGTGGGATTTATCGGGTTTGGTCGAGCATTTGCGTCATATTTTCGGTTCGGACTTTGCCGTGGATTTCGGTGTGGTGGAAGACTTGACCCTTGAGCATTTGCGGGAGATTATTTTCGAGGAAGGCAAGCGTCTCTATGCGGCGAAAGAAGAACAGGTTCCACCGGAGATTATGCGAGAAGTTGAGCGCAATGTGCTTCTTCGAAGTGTGGATAGTCTGTGGATTGACCATATTACGGGAATGGACGAATTAAGGCGAGGTATTTCGCTTCGAGCGTTTGGTCAGCAAGATCCGGTGCTCGCCTATAAAAATGAGGGCTTCGAAATGTTCGAAACCTTGATTAACGAAATTCAGGAGCGAACCGTGACCACAATGCTGAATTTGAATGTGGAGAAAAATGAGGTCAAGCGGGAAAGTGTGGTAAAGAGTTCGAGTGAAGGGGCGGCGAATGCCGGTGGAAAGCGTGTTATCGCTGCATCGAGTGAAAAAGTGGGAAGAAATGAACCCTGTCCTTGTGGCAGTGGGAAAAAGTATAAAAAATGTTGTGGAAGGGATGAGCAGTAGTGAGACTGGAATATGATTTAATGATTCGTGAAACGGAGACCGCTCAGCAGCGGCTGGAGTCGTTAAAGGAGTGTCTTTGACCTAGGTGGAAAACGAGCCGAATTGTCGGAGTTGGAGATGAAGATGAACGAACCCGATTTTTGGGACGACTCATCCACTGCACTTGAAATTACCAAGAAACAGAAAAGCATATCGGATACACTGGAGGATGTTTCGGAGACGGAACATCTCTTTTCGGATGCTTTAATGGCGATTGAGTTGGTCGAAGAAATGGAAAAAAATGCGATTGACCAAAATTCTGCGGAAGTTGAGGCAGAACTTGCCGAGTACAAAGAAATGGCGCTGTCCTCCTATGAGCAGTTTAAAGAAAAAATCCGATCGATTGAACTTGAGACCATGCTCGATGGAGAGTATGATGCCTCGAGTGCGATTATGAGTATTCACGCCGGACTGGGTGGGCTTGATGCCCAAGACTGGGCGAAGATTTTACTTCGCATGTACCAGCGCTGGGGAGAGGCGAAAGGCTACAAGGTGAAGCTGCTCGATCTTCAAAATGATCCTGAGGCGGGCATCAAGTCGGCGACCCTTACCTTTGAGGGTGAAAATGCCTATGGTTTTTTGCGGTCGGAAAAAGGGGTGCATCGTCTGGTTCGCATTTCACCGTACAATACGTCGGGAAAGCGTATGACGTCGTTCGCGTCGGTTGATGTGATGCCGGAGATTGACGATGAAGTTAGTGTCGATATTTCGCCGTCGGATATTGAGATGCAGACATCGCGTTCGACGGGAAGCGGAGGTCAGCATGTCAATACGACCGATTCTGCGGTTCGTCTGATTCACAAGCCGACAGGGATTACCGCCCAATGTCAGAGCGAGCGATCGCAGACCATGAACCGTGAAACGGCGATGAAGCTGTTGATTGGTAAGTTGCTGGAGATTAAGATGGCGGAGCAAAAGGAGAAAATTTCAGAAATCGCGGGGGATTATTCCCAGAGTTCCTGGGGAAGTCAGGTGCGATCCTATGTCTTTCAGCCTTATACCAGCGTCAAGGATCATCGAACGGGTGCGGAGACCTCGGATGTCGATGCGGTAATCGACGGGGATATTGATCTTTTTATTGAAGCGTATTTAACGAGTAAGGAAAGGTAGAAGCATGTGATTTCTGTCATATAAAGTTCCTTCACAAGGTGATGACGAAGTCCGTGATTTTCTCTAAGAATAGGTTATTATTACTTTGAGTAATGATAACCTATTTTTAATCTTCTTTTAATGCAAACAGAATAGTAAAAATTAGTAGCGTTCTACGAGTAAAAAAGGAAGAAGGGTGAGTTCGTGTTTTCTCGATAGAAAAACACATAGAAAGTTGTGGTGTAAAATGGATAGTGCATAGTATAATAGAAGTAGTGTGTTTTATCGATTTATTTGAATTTGTGGGATTAGCATAGAAGGTGAGTATGAAAAAAGTAATTAATAATGATGTCAAAAAGCTGGCGAGGGCGATTATCGCGACCGGTGCGCGGGTGCTTTGTTTAAGCGGTGACCTCGGGGCGGGAAAAACCACCCTTACGCAGGCGATTTGTGAGGAAAAGGATGTAAAAGAAGATGTGGTTAGTCCGACTTTTAGTATTGTCAATGTCTATGCGGACGGCGATATTTACCATGCGGATCTCTATCGGATTGATGAGGCGTATGAGCTCGATGAGATTGGGTTTGACGAGATGCTGTACTCGGATGCCTTTGTGGTCGTGGAGTGGGCGGATCGCTTTCAACATTTGATGCCGGACGATGCCCTGTGGGTAGAGCTCGGTATTGCAGAGGATGGCACGCGCTATGCGATGATTCCTGATGAGGTGGATGTATGAAAAGATTAGTACTTGATTGTTCAACGGATATTGCGACAGTGGCGGTGCTTGATAAGGAGAAAGTACTGTCCGAAAAAAGCGAGACGGGAAGGCGTAATCACGCGGCGATTTTAATGCCGGCGATTGACGAGTGTTTACAGAAAGCGGGACTTGGCTTTCGAGATATTGATGAGGTCTATGTCTGTTCCGGACCGGGTTCTTTTACGGGTGTGCGAGTAGGACTGGCGACGGCGCTCGGACTCTGTCGACCGCTCGGCAAGCCTCTGTATATTTTTCCGTATCCGGCGCTGGTGCTGGCAGAGGAACTGCAGGAACACGGAGCGGACTACCTCGAAAAACTTGCGGAAGGGGCGTTTTCTGACGGAGAATGCGTGGATGCCTTGGGTCTTTTGCTGGATGCGGGGAGGAGAGAAACCTACTGTATGTACTTTGACCTTGCGGGGAAGAAGCTGGCGGGAAGCGAGTTATTGAAAGCGGGAGAGCTGGAAGCCTTACTTGACGAGGACACGAAGAATTTGAGTAACGGATTGTCGCTCTCTCGACATGTTCAGCGCGATGGAGAAATTACAAAAAATATAGTTTACAGTAAAATTCGAAAAGAACTTCATGCGAAAGCCTTTTTCACTTTGCCGGCGGACATACAAAAGGCATTTTTAACCACGGAGGCAGAGCCGCTCTATTTTCGCAAGTCGCAAGCAGAAGAGAGTTTGGAGAATAAGAAGAAGTAGGATAGAGGAGTAAGGATAATTTTGTTTAAATTATCCTTATTAAAGAAGCTAGTAACGTGCGATAACCCTTCGTTCCTCCTGCGCTTACTTGCTCGTGAAAATGACGGCGGTTTTTTGTCCCGTACTGCGTACGAGGGTAGCTAATGCGATTAAAAAATTTTAATCTGTAGGGCGTTAAGCTCTAAGCATGAGGTTTTAAATCGACATGGCAACCAATTTTTTATTTCAAAACGAAAAAGTTTATTTTGCATATACTTTTCTGATTTAAAACCGGAAAAGCATATGCAAAAGACGGGTTTTTCATTTTAAAAACGGAAAACATTTGATTTACAAAGAATATTACGGTAATATGGTGTTGGGGGTGTACCGTGATTGATAGACCGATGTATGTTAGTAGGATTATGTCCTATGTTGATACTCCTTTTGTTAAGATTTTAAAAGGTGCTCGGCGTTCGGGAAAGTCGACCATTTTGAAAATGGTTATTTGTCAGTTAGTGTTGGAAAAAAATGTTTCAGAAGAAGCGATTTTGAATTATCGCCTTGATTCCATGGAATATGAAGGAATGACGGCGAAAGAACTGTTTGAAGAGTTGAAAACTAGGCTTTGTAAAGGAAAGACCTATATTTTTCTTGATGAGGTGCAAGAAATTGAGGGATGGGAGCGTGTTGTGAATTCGCTGCTGTCTGATTATGATGTGGATATTTATGTCACGGGTTCGAACTCGAGGATGATGTCATCGGAGCTGTCGACATACCTCACGGGCAGGTATATTTCGTTTCATATTTATACCCTTTCTTTCGTTGAATACCTGGCGTTTAAAAGGAGTTATGGGGAACTTGTTTCAACGAAAAGTGAATTGGTCAACTATCTTCGTCTGGGTGGATTTCCGGCTACTCATTTACGTCAGTACTCGGACGATGAAGTGTATGGGATTGTTCGCGATATTTATCGGTCGATATTGTTTTCAGATATTGTCAAACGAGCTGGTATTAAAAAAATAGATTTATTTGAGCGTGTGGTACGATTTGTTTTTGATAATGTGGGCAATACCTTTTCTGCAAACAGTATTTCGAATTATTTGAAAGCGGAAAAACGAAAGGTAAGTAGTGAGACGGTGTACAATTATCTTGATAAATTGGAAAAAGCATACTTGGTGCATCGTTGTTCAAGATATGATTTGACGGGGAAAGCGATTTTAAAAACACAGGAGAAATTTTACTTGGCGGATACGGCATTGCGTTATTCGGTACTGGGATATAGTCCTAGTAGCGTAGCGTCTAGTCTTGAAAATGTGGTGTATTTAGAGCTTTGTAGGCGAGGTTATGTGGTGCATGTTGGCAAATTTGGTGATTTTGAGATTGATTTTGTTGCAGAACGTCAAAATGAGAGATTGTATATTCAAGTAACACAAGAAATCCGTATGGATAAGACCGAACGAAGAGAGTATGAAAAACTTTTGGAAATTCAGGATAATTATCCAAAGTATGTGCTTAGAATCGATGATTTTGCAGAGGGAAATTACAAGGGGATTATCACAATGCATGTAGCTGATTTTTTGCTTGCGGAATAGAGTAGAGGAGAAGGTATTGGAAGAGAATGTTCGTGTAGAGGTTGTGATTCGAGAGGCGACGGCGAAGGATGTGGAACAGGTGGTTGTAATCGAGGAAAAGAGTTTTTCTGATGCTTGGAGCAAGGCGATCTTTCAGGCGGAGTTGGCGCTGCCTTACACGATGTTTTTAGTGGCGGAAATCGAGGGTCTTGTTGCAGGGTACATTATCGTGGAGGATATTGCCTCTGAACTGAATATTATGAATATTGCCGTCCTGGATGATTTTCGCAAGCTCGGCATCGGCGGGATGCTGGTCGAGGCGATTCTGTCCTATGGAAAGAAAAATAAGGTGCTGGGTGTGACCTTGGAGTGCCGGGTGTCGAATACATCGGCGGTGGCACTGTATAAAAAAAAGGGTTTTCATATAGAGGGTGTTCGAAAGGGATACTATTCGGATGGAGAGGATGCGTATATTATGTGGGTAAAGAAGAAAAAGATAATACTGGCAGTGGAAACGAGTTGTGATGAGACGAGCTGTGCGGTGCTTCGGGGAGAAAATGAGCTGCTTGCCAATGAGGTGTACTCTCAGATTGATGTGCACAAGCTGTTTGGCGGCGTGGTGCCGGAGATTGCGTCGCGAAATCACTTGATGAAGATTTCGGAGATTGTGGAGAGTGCTGTAAGCAAGGCGGGTATATCCTATGATGAGATTGACCTTGTCGCGGTGACACGAGGTCCGGGGCTGGTCGGTGCACTGCTCGTCGGACTGACGTATACCAAGGCATTGGCGTATGCCCTTGATAAGCGGTTTATCGGGATCCACCATATCGAAGGACATATCGCGGCAAACTACCTCTCGTCGCCCGAGCTGAAACCGCCCTTTCTGTGCTTGGTCGTGAGCGGCGGACACACGCACCTTGTCGATGTGCGGGGATATACGGAGTTTAAGGTACTCGGTCGCACGATGGACGATGCGGTCGGCGAGGCGTACGACAAGGTGGCGCGTGTGCTAGGGCTCGGCTACCCCGGGGGACCGAAGATCGACCGCCTCGCGAAGGAAGGACGCGGCACGATTGAGTTTCCCAAGGCGAAGATGGACGGGCTGGACTTTAGTTTTTCCGGACTGAAGACCGCAGTGCTGAACTACATCAATTCTGCTAGACAGCGTGGGGAGGAGCTGAATATTCCCGATATTTGCGCGTCCTTCCAAGAGGCGGTCGTATCGGCACTGTATGAAAAGACGAAGAAAGCGGTGGAACAGACCGGGTACAAGAGCTTCGCCCTAGCCGGCGGTGTCGCGGCGAATTCGAGAATTCGCGAGGCGCTGCATTTTGAGGGCGTCAAGTCGTACTATCCGCCGATTTCGCTCTGTACGGACAACGCCGCGATGATCGCCGCCGCCGCCTACCACTACGATGAGGCGGGTTATTCTTCGCCGTTATTCGTGAATGCATCGCCAAGCATAAAAATCGGGGAATCGTTTGCCGAACAAGGGTAGTTAGTAGATGCGTAGGCGTAGATAAGGCAGGAGAACGACTTGTTTGCTCAGCAATAGGATTGTTTACTAATCATTTTACTGCAAATTATGCTAAGACAATTAGCTTTGAGCAGATGTTTCTAGTACTAGAGGAAAAAGTATTGTATGAAAAATTAGGAAAGTGTTGTTTATATTAGTCGAAAAAAAGTATATTGGTTACAATGGGGGAATGTTTGGATAATAAACTTGGAATAAAATATCCGGCGGAGCTCGCGCGGATCGAGGAAAAAATAACCAAGACAAAGGCGCTGGAACTTTTTGACAGTAAAAAAATCGATGAGTTTGAGGTTGGAACATTTCAAGGACTTGCCGCTATCCATCGTTACTTATTTTCGGATATTTACGATTTTGCCGGCGAGGTGCGGACGGTAAATCTTGCCAAGGGAAATTTCCGTTTTGCTCCTGTGATGTACCTCCGATCTGCGCTGGAGAGTATTGAAACCATGCCCCAAACCACCTTTGAGGAAATTGTTGAAAAGTATGTGGAAATGAATGTCGCGCATCCTTTTCAAGAAGGAAATGGCAGGAGTATGAGGATATGGCTGGATGTAATATTAAAAAAGGAACTCGGACTTGTGGTTGATTGGAGCAAGGTGGATAAGCAGGACTACCTCCTGGCGATGGAGCGAAGCACGATAAAAGACCTTGAAATTAAGCACTTGTTAAAGAATGCATTGACCGATGAGGTAGACAGCAGAGAGGTTTATATGAAGGGGATTGACGCGAGTTATCGGTATGAAGGATACGAAGAATATCGCATCGCAGAATTATAGAGTGCATACACAAAAGGCGTAGCCTTCTTGAAAGGTAAGGGAAAAACGGTATTCTTTATCGGCGATTGTTTTTTGCCAAGAAAAAACGTTCGGATTGATTGAGTGATGTAATTCCTGTCTGTCTAGCCAGTTATCTAGTTTTTTTAGTTCTTCTCCTGTCGGGAGGATATCAAAAGAAGCCGGGGGAATGGTAAATCCTGTTCCTATCGCTTTGACATAGCTCTCTTTTGCCGTCCAGAGTAAGAGAAATCTTTTGTCCTTGTCTGATTGTACGGCTTTTTTTTCGAATTTACCGGCATCTTTCTCGTTATCCGGCGAGTTGAATTCATATTGTGTTGCAAGTAGGGTACTATAGTTATTGTTTTCAAACAAGGCAGAATTTCTTGCTACTTGGTTTGGGAGATCATTTTTGGAATTAAGCCACTCTTGTTCGTTTTTCGTAAATGCTTTTTGGACAAGGAATTCCGAGAATTTTCGAGGCGCTTGAATATCAAAGCCGATTTCTTTCTCACATAAGGCAATGCCGACGAGGTTTTCGGAATGGGAGACATTAAAATGGACGGATGCGGAGGGAAGGGTCGGCTTTCCGTGTTCGCCTAGTGTGATGCTTGAATATTCCTTGCCCAGCACTTTCTGTTTTAGAAGTTTCGATACTTGTTGTTGGATTAGTCTTTGTTGAATGTTTTTGTTTTTTACTTGTGTTGTATTTTGGTCTTGACTGGTTGCTACCTCGGTGGCAGATTCTATTGAAGGGAAATTGCATAAAGAAAAAGTGGAATCCGAGGGTTCTTTAAAGGGAGCTACTTTGAATAAAGAGAAAGTATTTTGTAATAAAGGAAACTCTACTGTCGAACCGTCGAGTGAGAGTTTTGATAAATCGAAATCCGGTGCGCCGTCTATTTTTGTGTAATAAATAGTAACGTGGTTTTCCGCCATGTTTTCTCCTCTTCTTGTGATAGTTGATTGTTTCTTTCTTCTAGTATAGTATATTTTTTTCCCTATTTCTTCAATAAAGAAAAATTCTACAAGCTTTTATACCTGTACCCCTTTGCTCCTTATTGTAAGAAACGCTACTCTGTTGGTGATTGGGATAATCATCGTTTATCGTAAAATTTGTATTTATTTGACCGTTGATGTCTGTAAGGGTATTAGAGAGAGGAAAATGGAGCAAAAAAGAGATTGTTTCTTTCTTCGTATTTCCAATGGGATAACTGTGAAAAAAGTCAAGGGAAATAACAAAAAAATATGTTAAAAATTCGTACCATTTACCTTTTGTTTACAGGTTCAGCCTTAGCCCTTTATTTTAAACCTGTTTATAAATCATGATAATCCACAACTTTTTGTTGATAACTTTGTGGACAACTTGGATAACTCCTTATTTTATGCGCTTTTTTTGCCTTGGATAAGTTTAAATGTTAAAAAAATTAAACATTAAACTTATATCGAAAAATTAATAGTATTTTTATTTACCTCTTTTTTTTGTTTTTTTTGTTCCTTGTTTTAGCAGTATTCTATTTGTTTTAAGCATGGAATTTTTTTGAAAAATTCTATTCCGTCTTTTGAATCGTTTTTTTGTATTTAAAAACAGATTGGTTTTAAAAATAAAAAGCACGAATTGACATTCGCGCTATGTTGTTTTTGTTCTCTGCGGGAAACTGCCGCTATCGCTTTAAGGCTTTGCTTTTGTTTTTTGCCGCTCCTTACCGCCTCCTGGGATTTACGTTTCTTAAGCACTCATACCTTCGGCTTCAAGGTACTTCATAATATCGCCGATGGTTTCGAATGTCTGTGCTTTGTCATCATCGAATTGCATCTCGAATTCATCTTCTATTGCGAAAATAATTTCTACAACGTCAATCGAGTCTAAATCAATCGCGTCGAAGCGACTGTTTTCCGTGATTTCAAAGTCAATTTTTCCGCCGAGTTGTTTGTTTATAATCGCTCTTATTTTTTCCAGCATATATCCTCCTTGCTAAGTGTTCGTCTTTTCTCGGACATTATACTATGTTTTGTCAGAAAAATCCAATTTGAATTATTCGGATAAACGCGATATGATGGAACCATGGAAACAAGGGATGGGAAAGACAGGAAGAATGGAGGACATGCTCTCAGTGCTTCAAGGCGTTTTAATAATACGACGAGACGAGATGTTTCAAGGCATCCGGTTCAAAAAATTAACTACCAACGCAAGTTGGATGAGCTGGTAGCGTCCTTTAACGGACGAGTGCATTCTCTCGTTCTACACAGTTGTTGCGCGCCTTGCAGCAGTTACTGTGTGGAGTATTTGTCGAGCTATTTTAAGATTATGGTGCTTTTTTACAATCCCAATATCTACCCCCGCGAGGAGTATTTTCGTCGGGTGGAGGAGCAGAAAAATTTTATTAGGAAAATGGATGCGCCGAATGGCTTGGAATTTATAGAAGGGGACTATGACACTGCCGTTTTTTATCAAAAGGCAGGGATTCGAGCGTTTCAACACGAGGGCGATACAGGTTGTGCGGAGTGTTATCGATTTCGTCTGGAGCGTGCAGCGCAGCTTTCCAAAGAATTGGGGTATGACTACTTTGCTACAACACTTAGTATCAGCCCTCATAAGAACTCACAGGTGATTAACAAAGTCGGCGAGGAAGTGGCTCAGTCGCTCGGCGCGAATCATTTGCCGTCGGATTTCAAAAAGAAAAACGGGTTTAAGCGCTCGATTGAGCTCTCCGGTGCCCTGGGGCTCTACCGTCAGGATTACTGCGGTTGTGTTTATTCGAAAAAGGAACGCGATGAGCGTTTTGATAAAATTGAAGAAGCGGCGAAACAGGATGAACACGCACGAATTGTCGTTACCGGTTGTTGTGATGATTGTCGCCATCGCAGCGTGCAAATTGTGAGAGATTTACCTGTCATGAAATAGAAGGAGGAATAGCGTGGATTTGACCAGGGAATCGACTCCGGATTTGCTACTATGTCAAAATCCGGACTGTCACTATCGATTTTTTGAAAAAGAAAGAGACTATTCCTTATGACGACAAGGGGGTGCAAATTTATCACATTGGGGGACATCCTCCACCGGCTTCGTTTCTTGGTCTATTAGGAATCGTCATTATCGACGTGTGTGAGATTGCGGATCGAATCTACTGTGAGAATAGTAAAATTAACAAAAAACCCATGGACAAAAAGAGCGGAAACCAATATAATTAAGCCGTACTACATACAAAGGAGATGCATATGCATAAAAAGTTGTTTATACCAGGTCCAGTGGACGTCTTAGACGATGTTTTAGCGAAGATGGCAACCCCGCAAATTGGGCACCGAACCAAGGAGGCTTCCGACCTTCAGCGTGGGATTTCCGACAAGTTGAGAAAGCTCATGTACACAGAAAATGAGATTCTTCTTTCTACCTCATCAGGC
>PDWJ01002050.1_pt1 | contig 22496 bp, 35 predicted proteins | sample 1430881 | NCBI WGS metagenome assembly PDWJ01 (sample SAMN01162460, study PRJNA174530) | Oral metagenome, whole genome shotgun sequencing project. | biome: Marine environment; feature: Marine mammal; material: Swab sample of the gingival sulcus; isolation source: swab sample of gingival sulcus... | reverse complement strand
AAGACTTACTAACCGCTATTGAGGCGGGTGTGGCGTGGTACAACGATGAACACATCCACAGCGAGATCGGCACGACGCCGGCACAAATGCGCCGCCATTTGTTGGCCCAGTCTGACGATGACATCGTTCGCATTAGCGACGCCGAAGCCCGCGACCTGTTTAGACCCGAATTTATCCGCACCGTTCAACGCGGCTGGCTATCTCACCATACAAACGACTACTGGCACCGTGACCTTGAAAACCACGACGGCGAAAAAGTCCGCGTTAGTGTCGATATCCACGATGCCGGCACGGTGATTGTCCGCGATATGAACGGCGATTGGATTTGCGACGCCGTATGGGACGGTAATAAACGCGCCGCCTTTGCCAAAACGGTGGTCGATAAAGCCCGCGAAGACCGCGCCAAGGCCGCCATGAAACGTATCGAAGACAAACAAGCACAAATCGCTGCTGAATTACGCCCGGCCATTGAACAACAGCCCAATGACATGCTGGTGGTACCCGTGGCACCTAAGCAAAAACCTAAAGAATATGATTTTTTAGCCGTTGGCATGACCGCCGATGATAACAACTCTTAAATAAAAACGAGGTAAAAAATGACAGAACCAGAACTAACGAACGAACAACTAGACCTGCAAACATGGCAGGCTTTTGATAAAGCCATCGCCGAGCAATTCTTACCCGCCGGCCGCTTGCCGTATAGCAAACACCCGCTTAGCAAAGATTTATCACTATTTTGGCAACAGGCGGTGACGCCGCAGGTGCAAAGCATGGTATTTATGGCAAATAGTCGATTGTTCAACGGGGCAAACGCCCGTCATAAAACCGTTAGCGGTGCCGACGGCGTCACCATTATCTGCAACTCGGTGGCTGATTGGTTCGCCCTGTCAATTCAATTAAGTGGACACGGCATCACCGTTACCGTCTTTGCCGCCGACCACGTGGCGTGGAAAAAAACCGTGCGATTTAACCAGAGGGACTTGGCCGGCGAGACGGATTATAACCGCTTGCTCGGTCGGTTAGTCAATGAGGCGGTGGATGTTTGCCAATCGCTGGATAAAGCCATTAAAGACACGTTAAACACCTACGGAGCATAACTATCATGAGCGAACTCAGACAACGACTTGCCGACTTGATGGCATTAAAAGGCTTATCCCAAGCCCAAGTCGCTACTCAAATTAACAAATCCACAGCGGTGGTCAATCAGTGGTTAAAAGGCACTTACCGCGGCAATACCACCGGTATTGATAAAGCCGTCGAGCAACTGTTACAGCGCTATCAAACCAAATCCCGCGAAATCAAATTGGATTACGTCGAGACCGCCACCGCTCGGGGTATTCAAAACTTGATGGCCGTCACCCATGCCACCGGTGATATTCAGCTAGTTATCGGCGAGGCCGGGTTGGGTAAGACCATGGCCGTTAGACACTACGCCGAACGGCACGAGGACGTCGTGCTAGTCGAAGTCGAGCCCACCTTTAACGCCAAAGTGCTATTAACTGCACTATGCGAGAAATTGGGGCTAACGCCCGCTCGCGGCAACCACGACATGATGATAAGTATTTGCCGAAAACTGGAAAACAGCGGCCGCCTGCTGATTATCGACGAGGCCGAGCTGTTGCAGCACAAGCCGCTGGAAATACTCCGCCGCATTCATGACCTATCCGGTGTGGGCGTTGTCCTCGCCGGTATGCCAAGACTGCGCGCCAATTTGCGCGGCAAGCGCGGCGAGTTTAAGCAGCTATATAGCCGTATTGGTTTTTGCTACGACTTGGGTAATCAGCTATCTGACGAGGATATGTGCGTACTAGCATCCGCCGCCATGGGTGAAGCCACCTATAACGACAGCTTAATCAGTATCGCCGCCGGCAATGCCCGGCGCTTGTCGAAATTGGCCAGCGGTGTACGCCGCTACGCCGAGGTCAGTCAAGAGCCGATTTGCCCGGATATGATTGAGCAATTTGCTAAGCGATTAATCAACTAAGGAACCCAAAAAATGACAACAAAGATATGTACAGACTGCAAAGTAGAAAAGCCGATGACAAAAGAATTCTTTAACGTCAAGAGCAGCAATAAAAGTGGATTTAACCACTTATGCCGCCCTTGTCACAAGGACTATCAATTTAATTATCACCGCCGCTGGAGAGCCGCTAAGAAACAACAAGACAGTATTCCAACAAAAAAAGCGCGCAGAGAATTACCCAAGCTATCAAGTATGCTTTGGTCGCAAACGGCCTGCAGCCGGATAAAAGGTGAGCGCTACCCCGGCCCGGTTTCACGCCCAATTTTTAACTAACGGAGAAATTAATGAGCTACCTTATCGAAAAAACCAAAAAACAATACGGGCTGCCCTTTATCAAGGTAGGTATGAAAGTGCGAGACTTGTTTAAGGGTCAAGACGGCAAAATTATCGACGGCCACCGCAGTGGCGGGCTGATTATCAAAACCGAAGACGGCGCAGTCGGTGACTACCATCCCACGTGGAAAATGCGCTATTACAACGACGACGGCAGTATCGCTGCTGAATTTAATTAATTAAACACCTTTTAAGGAGCAATAAAATGACTGAAAAAAAACCACAAATCCCCGAGGGCTATAAAGAAGACCCGCGCGGCAACTTAGTACCGCTGGCCAACATCCGCGAAATCGACCAGCTGCGCGATACCGAGGTGCTGGACATTATCCAGCAGGCCAAGGCCCAGCAGCAGCGATTAAAGCAGTTTAAGCAACACATTTACGACACCATCGCCGCCTTTGTTGAAGTGTCTGCCGAGCGCTACGGCGTACACATGGGCGGGCGCAAGGGTAATATCACCCTGACCAGCTTTGACGGACGCTACCGCGTACAGTTTGCCATCGCCGAGCTGCTCACCTTTGACGAGGGTTTGCAAGCTGCCAAGGTCTTGATTGACGAATGCCTGCACGAATGGACAGAAGGTGCAAATGCCAATTTAAAAGCCATCGTTGACCGGGCTTTTGATACCGACAAAGCCGGTAATTTGTCCACCACGCGCATACTATCACTGCGTCGCACGCAAATAGACGATCCGCGCTGGGCAAAAGCTATGGACGCCATCGCTGAAAGTGTGCAAGTCACGGATACCGCTACCTACGTGCGGTTTTACGAAAAAAACAAACACGGCAAATATCAAGCGATTTCACTTGATTTTGCCGCCTTATAGGAGGCGTCATGATTAGCTTTAAAACCACAAAAAAAGAAGCAGAATTAATTAATAAAATTGTTGACCGTCTGCAAAAAATGGTGGTTGACCCGGGCTTTAATCGGCTCACCCACGTGATGGACTTAGAAGCCTGTCACGCCAATGGTTGCCCGCTGGACTTTGAGCGTATGTTAGCCGGTCGAGATATCGACTTATTGCACGATATTTATGGTATCAATCGACATATCTGCCATGAAACCGGCAAGCTGCAAAATTGCTTTTTGCCGAGATTTTCAAAAAAAATAAATAAATAGGAGCTAGAAATGAAAATAGAAAACGAACAACAGCTGACAGAATGTTTACAGGCTGCCGAAGAATATTTAATTAATACCGCACTACAGCAAGTTAAAAGCGGAGAATTCGACATTGGAAAAACGATGATATCAAACGAGGACGGCTACAAAATTGAAACGACAGCGTCCGCCAAACGCTTTAAAAAGCACGATAGATTTGACCTAAGAATCAAGTTTTCTCACATTAAAAAGAGGCAACGATGAATAACCCAATAAAACCTATTGCCGTTGTTGTCGGTAAACCTCCACTTGTAACCCGCCTTAAATGGCGTTTAATGGGGCTTTAAAAATGCTAAACAGATTAATAGACTTAAATAATCACCTGTTCGCTCAAATGGAGCGATTAGGTGACGAAAACTTAAAATATGGCGAGCTAGAAAAAGAAATTTGTCGTTCAAAAGCGATTACCGATGTTGCTACTAAAATCATCGATAGTATCAAGGTTGCTGTTGAGATGGAAAAACGATAGAAACGAATAAATCACGAATGAGGGACTTAGAATGATTGAGAGAAAATATATAAGTGTATGCATAGAAGACGATTTAATCGTCGTTTATGACGATGGTACAAGAAAAAGCTATCGTCACAACGACATAGATAGGTACTTTCTTGTTAAAGACAGTGATGATGAAGGAGTTGTTATTAGTGTATGCATACGTGGAGATAAAGCTTTTTTGGGATTAGCTTTATACGATGATGAAAAGCCGCTATCTAGTAAGTGGAGTTTTCAAATTAGTCCACGCGATATATTCATCGCTGCACCTCAAAGTGCCACCGTAGAAAGATTTATTATAGCCGGGGTTTAAGCATGTCAAAATTAACCAAACAAGACAAAGAATCCATCAAAAAAGAGTTAAATAGCTGTTTTGGTGGATTGGTTTCCTTGGACTGTGACGGGTATATTGTCCAAGCCAGTACTCAAAAAATAGCAGAAATGAAACTAGGAATTCATGTTTATGTAAACGGCTACTTTAAGGGAAAGTGGCTTGACGTAGAAAAAGGTTATGATGAGGGCAAGCGTTTTTACCCGGCACATAAAAAACGGTTAATCTCTAAAAAAGACGCAAAAATACTCAAGTGGAAGGAGTCTGATTGTGTAAGGGAGTTTAGAAGACCTTGGTTCTCTACACCAAATGCCTTTATAAATCATATTTGTAAGCACAATGAGAACGTTAGGGTAATCAGCAGTCAAGAAGCCAAACGCTTGATTGAAGAAAAACACGGGAATGACGATGAAAACTAAATGTCCTAATTGTGGTGCCGTTAGTTCGCTAGATAGCTTAATCGCTAATGACGAAGCGGCGGCGGCTATTGTCGCCGTTGCCGCGTTAAGCGGTGAATTAGGCAAATTAGCAATCAGATATTGCGGGTTGTTTCGCCCCGCAAAAAACCAGCTTACGTTTGCACGGTTAACCACGCTAATTAATGAGATGCTGCCACACATTCAGTCTCAGCGTCTTGAGTTTGACGGCAAGCTGTTTGATGCGCCGATTGAGGCTTGGACTTACGCGATAAATGAGATGTTGCGACAGCGCGAGCAAGGCAAGCTAAAGCTACCACTGTCAAATCATAACTACTTATTTCGTATTGTTTCAGCTTACAAACCAACTGTTGCCGTTGGAATGACGGTAGATAATTCTGCCAGTCGCCCTACAGCACCGGCAAGCCAACTAGAGGCCGGTGCAATGGCATTACAACAACTCAAACGATAATACGATGAAACAATTGCCCGCCCCGATTTTTAACACCATGATAGACGGACTAACGCAGCTACACCTGCTGCGTCTGCCTTACGCCCCCGCGTCGGCCGGATTACAGGCTGTTGCGGCGGTGTGGGAAAAGGCTTTTTTAGCCCGCTGTGAATTTCCCGAAGACAGTCTAAAAGAAGATTGTCAGCGCCTGCAAATTGGCTTTAATCGAGTAGCGGCCACGGCTGACCGGTGGCCATTGCCTAAAGATGTGATTGCTTACTTGCCGCCTAGAAAGCCACGGGCAGCGTTACCCAAACCGCAGGCCGTACCATGCCCGCCGGAGATAGCGGCGATGCTGCAAACAGTGACTAAAAAAATGGAGATGAAATCATGACATACCAACCGCGCGAGACCCGCAAAAGTCTTATTCAAAAAATCCATATCGCCAAAAATCAACTGGGTTTTGACGATGATACCTACCGCGATTTTCTAACGTTGCACGCAAAGAAAGATAGCTGCAGCAAAATGACGGTACCTGAATTATTTACCGTCTTTAATGCCTTTAAAAATTCGGGCTTTAAAGTCAAATCCAAAAAGCATAAAAAGCCCTTTGCCACCCCGGAAAAACAGCAATACATGGATAAAATCGAGGCGCTACTCGCCGACACGGGCAAGCCGTGGGCGTATGCCGAGGGCATCGCTAAACAAATGTACCGAAAGCAACGCCTACAATGGTGCAGTGTCGAACAGCTGCGCGGCGTAATGATTGCCTTACAAAAACAACAACGTAAAAATAACCCATGAACATCAAAGACGCACAACACTTATTACCCCAAAGTGTCCAAGAGATAATCACCGTTATCGGCGTTGACGATACGGCCAAACTCGTTGAGTTAATCGGCGGCATTAGTGTCGAATTTCCCGCCACTGCGGGCGTTATGCCGCCGGCGTTGCGGCTATGTCGCGATGATATTGATGAGATTACTTTGGAAAGGCTATGCTATCATTACGCCGGTGAAAGACTCTATATTCCCCGCTGCGAAGCGGCCCTGCGCCATTTAAAAAAAGCGCAGTTTATAAATGAGCTGGCGGCACTGGTCGAAGACGGCGAAAGCCTTTCCGCCGCCATTCGCCGGCTTTGCCCTAAATACCAAATCAGTGATCGCACTGCGTGGGAGCTGCTCAAGCAGCAGCAAACCCCACAGCATCAACGGCCATTACTCTAATCACCCACCACTGAACCCCGTCACCTAAACAGGTTTAACAAGCGTCATTAAAATAACCCTAATTACAATCAAAATTAGGGTTTAATTATGGCGCAAACCATTACAAAAATCGTTATTCACTGCTCAGCGACCCCGAATGGCCGCCGCATTGGCAACCTACATACTTTGCCCGAGGTCGCGATTGACCGCTGGCACAAAAGCCGTCATTTCCGCCGCCGCCAGTGGCGCGTTAACCGGTTTAACCCCCACTTAAAGCACATAGGTTATCACTTTGTCATCGGCATTGACGGCCGTGTAGGCACGGGTCGTGCCGTCGGTGAGCAGGGCGCACACGTCCGCGGTCACAATAAAAACAGCGTGGGTATCTGCCTTGTCGGCACCGATGCTTTTACGCTTGAGCAGTGGGACGCCTTGTACACGTTAATTAACAAGCTATCGCAACAATATCCGGAAGCCACATTACACGGGCACCGCGACTTTAGCCCCGATTTAGATGGTGACGGCACCGTAGAGCCGCACGAGTTTATTAAAACCTGCCCCGGCTTTGACGTCACCGAGTGGGTTGATAATGACTTCACGCCATGGGCAGAGAACGTTTGCCGGGGGCGTTCGTGAAAGAGTTAATGACAGATAGTGGCGACAAATTATCATCCACCAAGGCCATCAAGTGGCTAGGATTCTTCGCGCTGCTCGTTGTATTGCTTTACAGCGTGTACTTAAACCGCGATTACGTTCCTGAGTTATTCTCTACGTTCGCCTTTTTTTGCGGCGGCCTAACCGTCACAAAAGGAATGGCGGACGCATATAAAGAAGGTGTTAAATGACAGCCAATATCATCACTTTAGTAGCGATATTAATATCGGCATTACTGCTGATAGTAACTTATTTAAGGCGTGTCAACAATCGCTTACATCGTGAAAATCAGGCACTAAAAAAAACAAACAAACAGCAAGAAAGGGAGTTAATCAATGTTAAACATCGTCAAACCATTGCTAGGGAAACCGCTAGCATTGATGCTGTTGAGCTGGATAAGCGGCTGCACTCAGACTATCGTGATTGATTCGGCTTGTACCAGCTTTGATATTATTCGCCCGTCGCGAAAAGACACGCTGGAAACTAAGCGTCAAGTCCTAATCCATAATACCGTTTGGCGCCAACAGTGTGAGTTAAAAAATGGTAATAGATGAAAAAGTCATTATTGGCACGTTGTTCGCCACGCTCTCCAGTATTTTTTGGTACTGGATGAAAAACCGTGACCGGCGCATGGAAAAAATTGAAGTTGAGCAAGACCGCATCAAAGACGGCTATCAAAAACGTGAAGACGCACGCCGTGACCGCGACGATGCTCGTCGCGACTTTGAAATTATTAATGACTCGCTAAAAGAAATCAAAAGAAACGTATTAAAAATCAACGACAAACTAGACCAAAAAGCAGACAAATGACAGAACAAGAAAAACAACGCAAACAAAACAATGAAATCATCGCGCAGCTAAGGGAAATCCGGTTGCAAAACATTGAGGTGCTAAAAAAACTCGATGAGAGAAACAAGACCGCCGCCAAAGCCGGCGCCGTTGCCGGCGCGGTCAGCGGTGGAGTTATCGCCGTTGGCGTCGAATTCATTCGGCTAAAATTGGGGCTATAAATGGCGCACAACCAAGAAACTCGCGATGCCGTCAGACGTAGCTACATTTTTGACCGCCTGTCCTTGGAAAAGGCCGCCGGCATCCACAATGTCGCTTATCAGACCGCCCGGTCATGGAAGCGTAAAGCCCGCGAAGCAGGCGATGATTGGGACAAGGTACGCCTAGCCCACACCATGGCCGGCGGTGAGCTAGAAGACATCGCCCGCCAGCTACTCACTGATTTAATCATTCAATTTCAAGCCACGATTGATATTGTCAAAAATGACGTAGAAATTAAAGCCATGCAGCGCGTGGAGCTGCTCACCAGCTTATCAGACAGCTATAACAAATCCATATCGGCGAGCAAAAAACTTGTTCCTGAAACCTCAAAACTGGCCACGGCCTTAGAGGTGTTGAATATGCTTAGTGACTATATAAAAACCCATAATCCACAACAGCTAGTAGTTTTTGTTGAGATTTTAGAGGGCTTTGCCGGGCAATTAGAAAGGGAGCTGAAATGATTTTTTTTGTCATTATGTTAGCAGCGTTATGCGGGTACTTGCTAGGCATTTACCACGGCTTTGAGTCCACCGAGCGCGCGATGGAAAGAAGCATCAAACGCACCGGATTGATTGACTTAAATGGCCGAATTTATGAGTGCCGAAATTGGCAAAAACCAGCTAACAGAACTCGAGAAAATCCAGCTAACAGAACCCCGCCCCCACCACCCCGGAAAAAATAACGCTGATGAAAAAACAAGAATTTTTAGCGGAAATCGCCCGGCTTACTGAAAGCCTAAAGGCCAACATTGAAGCCGACTGTGCCGGTTGGTCAGATGACGCCGATGCCATTACCGCCCGCCTAGCCGCTGTTACTGACACGGTCGAGGGCTTTGGCTATTTCGTTGCTAATTACTTCCCCCACTATATCAGAAATACCCATAAATCCGACCTGCATAAATACTTATATGAGATTTTACCGGCGGTATTAGATACCCCAAAAAGCTGCCTAGAAGCCATCGCCGCCCCGCGTGGCGAGGGCAAATCTGTGCTGGTGTCGCAGCTGTTTGTGCTGTATTGCATTGTGACGGGTAAGAAAAAATACGTCGTCATTGTCATGGACAGCATCGACCAAGCCTATCCGATGTTGGCGGCGATTAAGGCCGAGCTTGAAGCCAACCCACGACTTAAAATCGACTTTCCCCACGCCTGCGGAACGGGCAAAGTGTGGAAAGAGGGAACGATTGTCACTAAGAACAATATCAAAGTGCAAATCGCCGGTAGCGGCAAGAAACTGCGGGGGCTCCGCCACGGCGCATATCGCCCGGATTTAGTCATTCTTGATGATATTGAAAATGACGAACAAGTCAGAAACCCCGTGCAACGGGATAAGTTACACAACTGGCTGACTAAAACCGTGCTACCGTTGGGGGCGGCCGGAGAAAAGCTCGATATTGTCTATATAGGCACCATTTTGCACTACGACAGCGTACTATCGCGAACGCTGTCTAATCCGGCGTGGCGCACAGCCCGGTTCAAAGCCTTGGTCAAGCTGCCGCACAATATGCAGCTGTGGGACGAATGGGAGGAAATCTACAGAAACCAAGGAGAGCCAAAAGCCGATAGATTTTACGCCGAACACCGTCAAGAAATGGACGCCGGCGCAATAGTCAGCTGGAAAGCCCGCCCACTGCTGGTTTTAATGAAAATCCGCGCCCGCGATGGCCACAGCACGTTTGACAGCGAGTATCAAAACGACCCGGTCAGCAGCGAAAACGCCCAATTCAAGGGCATTATTCAATACTGGGCGGACTTGCCCCACGACTTAATCTATTTCGGTGCCGTTGACCCGTCGCTAGGTAAACACGGCAAAAGCCGCGACCCCTCGGCGATTTTAATCGGGGGTTATGACCGCCAGACCGGCAAATTATACGTTGTCGAAGCGGCCATTAAAAAACGTCTGCCCGACCGCATTATCAGCGACGTGATTACCTTGCAAAAGCGCTATAACTGCAAAGTCTGGTTTGTCGAGGCTGTGCAGTTTCAAGAGTTTTTGCGCACGGAATTGGTCAAGCGTGGCGGCGAGCAAGGCGTACCGATACCTGCCCGTGCGGTGACGCCGCACACGGATAAGATGTTGCGTATTGAAACGCTACAGCCCCACGTTGGCAACGGCATGATATTATTTCACAGCAGCCAGTCCACGCTGATTAGCCAGCTAGAGCATTTTCCCATGGCCGACCACGACGACGGTCCGGACTGTCTGCACCAATTATGGGCGGGGGCGGTAGCTAACTCCGCCCCGATTGAATGGACAAGCCTCAATAAAGAAGGCTACAGTGACTACTGTGACTACAGTGTCGATGACGATGGCGAGAGTTACCAAGATTGGCTTGACCGTCCCAGAGGGCCGTTAACAGGATGGCTGCTGTAAAAAAGGAGAAAAAATGATATTTTTTAATGAAGTTAAAATCCATTTAACCGCACTTTCAACGGCAGTTAAAAGTGCTTTGAGGCCTCAGAATAGTGGCACACAAACCGCCAGTACCACCGGCATTGACAAATCAACCATGCACCCGGGCAATCGCCTATCGCCCGGGCAGCTCAAGAGCATTTTAGAAGACGCCGAAAACGGCAACATTGCCGAACAGCACGCCTTATTTGCCGACATCGAAGAGAGCGACAGTGCTATCGCCTCAAACTTAGATATCCGCAAACGCGCGATATTGACGCTGGATTGGTCGATTGTTGCCGCCAAAGCCGCCAGTGCCGCCGAGGAAAAACAGGCCGAGTTTATCAGCGACTTTTTCGACGGTTTTACCCAAATTGAAGATTTATTCACGGATATGATGGACGCCGTCGGTCACGGCTTTGCCGCCCTCGAGATCCAATGGCAGCTACGCGGCAATCAATGGCTGCCGCAGACGCTAAAACACACTAACCCGGCGTGGTTTACCATTAAAAATGAGCAATTGCAGCTTAAAACCCGTGACAGCCAAGACGGCGAGGAATTATGGCCGCTGGGCTGGATAGTCCACAAACACAAATCGCGCAGCACCCAGCTAGCCCGAGCTGGGCTATTTCGCACACTGGCATGGTTGTATATGTTTAAGCATTACAGCGTTCGCGATTTTGCCGAATTTTTGGAGCTTTACGGCATGCCAATCCGTATAGGCAAATACGGCGCCGGTGCCACTAAGGAGGAAAAGCGTACGCTACTGCGTGCCGTGTCAGAAATCGGTCACAATGCCGCCGGCATTATGCCCATCGGCATGGAAATTGAATTAGTCAATGCGGCTAATAGCACCAGCGGCGACCCGTTTTTGCAGATGATAAATTGGTGCGAGAAGTCCGCCGCCCGTCTGATTTTAGGACAAACGCTAACCAGCGGCACCGATACCGCCACTAACACGAACGCCCTCGGCCGTGTCCACAATGAGGTGCGCCGCGACTTACTAGTGAGCGATGCTAAACAGTTAGCCCAGACGATTAATCAACAGCTTATCCTGCCGATTTTACAAGTCAATTTCGCTGGTGTGAACCCCGCCCGCTTACCCTCCTTTCAATTTGACGTTGCCGAATATGAAGACATTAAACTATACGCGGATAGCCTACCTAAATTAGTCGAGGTCGGTCTGCAAATCCCGGCAGGGCATGTCAATAAAAAGCTCGGTATCCCGCTGCCGGTTGATGATGAGCCGGTGCTGGCATTTGTTAACAATGCGGCAACCCCCACGGCAGCACTTCGCCGCGCTGCCTTGCGCGAGCAAAAACCGGTTATTGATAGCCAAGCCATCATTGATGAACAAATCGAATTATCCGGTGATGACGCCGGCTTTATGTCACAACTTGACCCGGTTATCGTTCAGCTGGTGTCGGTACTTAATCAAACCAATAGCTACGAGGAAGCCGCCACGGCCTTGACGAGCATTTACCCGGACTTAGACACCCGGCAGCACGAGCGATACTTGCAAAATGCCCTAGTCTTGGCCGATATTTTGGGCGAACACCGAGCGAAAAAATGACCGCGGAATTTATCTTAGGTCTTGAACCGAAAAAAGCCAAAGCGTGGTTTGCCAAAAAGCGTATCAGTACGGCGAATTATCGCCAGATTACCGCGGCCGAACATGCCAAAGTGTTTACTATTGCCGGCGTTACTAACTTGGATATGCTCAATGATTTGAAAACCTCACTAGATACGGCCTTAGCCGAGGGCAAGCCCTTTGCAGCGTGGAAAAAGGGCCTACTAAATGAGCTTAAACGCAAGGGCTGGGTACAGCGAATTGACGGCCATACAGAACTATTTGACCCCGTGAGCGGCGAATACTTCGGCGGCGGCCACCGCCTGCAGCGCATTTACCGCACCAATATGCAGTCGGCCTATTCTGCCCAGCAGTACCAAAACTATATTCAAAATGTCGATGCCCGCCCGTATTGGCGCTACGATGCCATTGGCGATGACCGTACCCGCCCCGCTCACGCCGCGATTAACGGCCTCATTTACCGCTATGATGACCCGTTTTGGGCGAGTCATTACCCGCCCAATGGCTATAATTGCCGTTGTAGTGTTACCGCTTTGTCGCAATTCCAAGTTGATAAACGCAAGCTAGAAATCGCTCAAACGGCCGATACTGACGTGGTGCGGGTCGAGAAAGTTATCAATAAAGCCGGGGAAACCCGCCTAGTCAACGGCGTGCGTATCGGTGATGAAGTCCACACGCCGGACGTGGGCTTTGATTATAACGTTGGTCGTATGAACTACCGTCCCAACCTTGATGACTATCACCCGGATTTAGCTAAGCAGTTTTGTCGGCGTGAGATGAGCGGCCGCGATTTTGCCTACAACTATGACCGCGTGGCGGCCTCTCTGCCGGTAATTAAAAAGGCTTTGGGCGTCGCCGAGGATAAAAAACTCACCGAAGGGCAGCTGTTAGCGGCGAGAAAGCGGCTAGCGGTCTTTAACACCTATGCGGCGGGAATGTTGACCGCCGAAATAGCCGAAGCCATTGGTAGCACCACCCGCACCGCGTGGCTGTCGGATGATACGCTAATTAAGCAGTTTAATAGCCGTTTAAATCAAGATTTCGGGCTTGATGAATACGCCCTGTTACCCGATATTATTAATGCTCCCGAGTATATTTTTGCGGATAAAAACGGCAGTTATATGCTTATTAAAAACAATCGCTTGATAGTGATTAAAGTGCTAGATAAAATCGGCGAGATATTTGTTCAAAGCGCGAGAACGACAAGGCAACGGCAAATTGACAAGTATTTAAAAAAAATGGAAAGAATAAAATAGACGGTTGGTAGGGCAGGAAAACACCTACACACGCTCAATGGTCACGCGACCACGGCTCGAGTATCCTGATTCACTCTGTTTCAACCGTCGTTATGCTGATTATAATCATGATTACTATAGAAATCAATAGCCAACGTATTGAAAAGCAGCTAATGGCCGTTGCCATCGCTACGCAGCGCCGTACCCCGGTGATGCGGCAAATCGCCGGCGCCATGCACGCGGCGGTGATGGCGAATTTCCAACAGGGCGGCCGGCCTAAATGGTTGGGGCTAAAGTACCGTCAAGGCGTGCCGCTCAATGATACCGGCGCATTGCGAAAAAGTATTAACGAATACTTTACCAATGATATGGCCGCGGTGGGGACTAATCTACCGTATGCCGCCATTCACCACTTTGGCGGTACGACTAAGCCGCATATCATTAAGCCAGTCACAGCTAAAGCCCTGTACTTTAACGGCCGCTTTGCCAAGTCAGTTAACCACCCGGGCAGCAAAATCCCGGCCCGCCCGTTCTTAATCCTCACCGAGGACGACAAAGACGAAATTATTTACTTAGTGCAAAAATATCTGCAATCCGTCATTAATTAGGCTAAAATTAAATTTTTAGCTAATCAAAGAGGGATTTATGAAGCGTTTATTATTGACGGGTTTATTGGCTGTAGGGGCGGCCGCAGCTGACAAATCGCCGGAATACACAGACGAGGAAAAAGCCAGCATTGAAGAGCAGTATCAGCGGGCAATTAAGAGCTATCAGTCTGATAGAAAAGCCGCGGAAGCTATCCGTACGCTCGCTCAGTTTTTCAGTACCGATGGAAAAGTGATCGGTGCCATTAAAGCCCGCTATCAACAAGGTGATTATCGTCAGTTTAAGAAATTGAGCTCTTACAGTGCTGAATTATCAAACTACGGCGCTAAAATCGGGGCGGGGTCGGTTTACGGCTACCGCAAAGATACTGCGTTACAAACCCAAATACTATGGATGAACTATACCGGATTGGCGTCGCGCGCTGAAAAAAGCGACATAGATAGGGCCGTTATCAGCCGCGGGCAATTTGATAAATTTTATCAAGGCTGCAAAAAAGAATTAAATGCCCCCAAGCCCAAGCGTGAGGACTTTCGACCATTGGCCGTTTTGTAGCTGAGTAATACCACTTTGTTGTTAACGCCCCTCTTAGCCGCTTTAGCGGCGTTTATTTATTCGCTAGTATTCGGTCAACTAAAAAAGTTTAAACGATTACAGGCGAATTTAAACGCCTTTTAAACGCGGTTTAAGCTATTAGTATCACACGCGAGTAACCGCTCGCGTTTTTTGTGCCTGCCGCCCAAGCCGCCACCACTGAAAGCCCTCACCTAAACAGCGTCCAAAAAAAGCGGAATAATATAGCCTCAATTCAATTAAACGATTAACGAGGTGTTTATGCCCCAGCACATTGCCGCCGGATTAGCTAAGCGTGGATTGTTTGTTGCCGCCACAACGATTGAAGTCGATGGCGATAGCAGCCGTATCCAGCTTTTCCCGTACGGCGAATTTCGTGCCACTGACGGCCGCCCGAAGGACGTGCCGCATTGGATTATCGCCGATAAAAACGGCGCCGATATTTGTACGGTAGCGAATGACTATAAAAACAAAATAGTCATTGACTACGAGCACCAAACCCTGCGCACTCAAGAAAACGGCCAACCCGCGCCGGCCGCCGGCTGGATGGATTATTTCTATTTGACGCCCAAGGGCGTCTTTGCCGAGGTTACGTGGACGGAAAAAGCCAAAGCTATGATCGCCGCCGGCGAGTACAAATACATTTCCCCGGTCTTTGCTTATGACAAAGACGGCTACGTCCGCAAAATTTTTAACGCCGCACTGACCAATGACCCCGCCTTAGACGGGATGGAAGAGGTCATTGCGGCCTGTAGTGAACGTGGCGACTTTACTGAAACAAAACCAAAAACAGAACCAAAACCAACCCATAGCGAGGAACTCATGCTAGAACTATTGATTGCCCTGCTGGGCTTATCACCGGACGCGACAGAGGCACAAGCCACCGCCGCATTAAAGAAATTAAAACAGACAGCCGAACAGTCAAACATTGGCGTCAACGAGGCTTACGATGAAATCGCAGCTTTGACGGCTAAGCTAGAACAAGACCCTGACCCGGCCAAGTACGTGCCGCTGGAAGTGGTCAAAGATTTGCAAACACAAGTGGCGGCACTCACTAAACAAATCAACGACGACAAAGCCAATGACTTGATCACTGCCGCTTTGGCCGCTGGCAAATTACTGCCGGCACAAAAGGATTGGGCCATAGCACTGTGTGCTAAAGACCCGCAGGCACTTAGCGATTATCTCGCGACAGTTGAGCCGGTGGCGGCACTGACGAAAACCCAAACCGCCGACAGCGACCCGGACGCCGCTGGTGATGACGTAAATGCCGGCTTATCGCCCGAGCAGCTAGCAGTCTGCAAGTCACTGGACATCGCCCCTGACGAATTTAAAAAGACTTTAACAGAGGATTAAACAATGGATAAAACAGAATTACTCAAAGCCTTAACGGCAGCCTTTAAGGCAGAATTTCACCGCGCATTTAAAGGCGTCGAACCAACATATAAAAAAGTTGCCATGTTAGTGCCGTCAAAGACGGCTATAAATACTTACGCATGGCTGGGCCAATTCCCCAAATTCCGCGAATGGGTCGGCAAGCGTCAAATCCAAGTCATGGCCAAGCAAGCAATGGCCATCGAAAATAAGAAATTCGAGGCAACGGTGGGCGTCGGTCGCGAAGAAATTGAAGACGACCAAGTCGGCTTATATAAGCCAATGATGGCAGAAATGGGTCAATCAGCCGCTGAATTGCCCGATGATTTGGTGTGGTCGTTATTACCACAGGGCAAGTCCATTATCTGTTATGACGGGCAACCTTTCTTTGACGCCGAACATCCGACGTACGAGAAAGTCGATGGCACCGGCAATATGACCCCGGTATCCAATTTAACGACTGGTACGGACAATGACGCCCCAACGTGGTACGTGATTGACGATACGCGTCAATTAAAACCCATCGTTTTCCAAGAGCGCACCAAAGCCGAATTTGAGGCTAAATTTGACCCTTCAAAGTCCGATAAGGTCTTTATGGAAGATTTGTATATCTGGGGTGGTCGCGTCCGTTGTAACGCCGGCTTTGCCTTGTGGCAGCTTGCCCACATGGTCGAGAAAACCGCTTTAACGAAAGAAAGCCTTTCCTCCGTGATTACGCAAATGCGCAAGATGGACGGAAACGGCGGTAAACGTTTAGGTATTAAACCAACACTATTGGTCGTACCGGCTGAATTGGAAGATGAAGCTAATAAATTGGTCAATGCCGACATCATTGACGGCACTACAAACACGTACAAGGGCAAGATTAAAGTACACGTTAGTGACTGGTTATAAGGAGGTGATTGATGACTGCGAAAAATACTAAGCAAGCCCAAAAAACCGCTACCAAGCCGGTCGCCCAGCCGGCGGCGGAGCAGGTAAAGCAATTGCAAACCGAGTTAGCCGAGGCACACAAGGTCAATGCCGCTCATCAGCGACAGGTCGAGCAATTACAGCAAGAATTAAAAGATGCTGAAAAATTGCTTACCTCTCGCGAGGCGTATATCAAGCGATTGCAAGAGGACGGCAAAGCCGTGGTTGCACAAAAAAATGAACTGATTGAGCAACTCGAAAAAATCACTGGTGACCACGCCGTTGCCATCGCCAAGCTAGACGAGCTACAAGATGCGATAGCTGATGCGCAAGAAGACGAGCCGGTCATCGAAGTCGCTGACCCGGTAACGGTGGTGCTACATAAAAGCCACCCGCAGGACAGTTATGTCCGTTGCGGCATGGTCTTTACTAAAGAGCCAACGGTGTTATCACTTGATGCCATCGGCGAGGAGACGCTCAACGTCTTAAATGCTGATGTATGTCTTGATGTCACTTTAGAAGCGGCGGATAGTTAATATGTACGCCAGCGTTGCAAATATGGTTGCCCGGTTTGGAGAATTGGAAGTTATCCAAGTCTCCGACCGCGACCGCACCGGTGACATTGACCACGCTGTGGTCAATGTCGCCTTGTCTGATGCTTCTCTAGAGATTGACGGTTACTTATCACGTTACAACCCGCCTATCAGCCCGACCCCACCGGTTTTGGTTCGTGTTGCTTGTGAAATCGCCCATTACCGACTGCTAGGGATTAACAACACTCTACTAACAGATGAAATCATTAAGCGTTATGACAGAAATATCCTGTGGCTTAAAGATGTTAAAAGTGGCAAGGCCGCCTTAAACGGCGTTGTTAATGATAATGACGGCAAAGATGATAGCGGCGATGCCGTGCAGTTTAACAGCGGTACGCGGGTGTTTAGCCGTGATTGATACGCTTGAAAATTTCATCATTGAGCGCCTCACCAACGGCTTAGGCGATTTGGTTTACCAAGTCGCCAGCTACGGCGGCGAGCTAGACGGTGATATTGTTAACACGATTCGCCGGTTGCCGGCCTGCTGGGTGACTTTCGGCGGCTCAAGCATTACCGGCAAAGGTACGGCTATTCGTCGTCATCAAAGCGCCGGCAAATTTGTCGTAATGGTGGCAACCCGCAGCCTACGCAGCGAGGCCGCTAGTCGCAAAGGCGGCGTTAATCGCCGCGAAATTGGTACCTATCAGTTACTTCAAGCTGTGCGCCGTTTGCTAGACGGCCAAGGGGTGTCATTAGGCTTGACGTATGGCTTACAGCCCGAGCAAATACGCACCATTTTCAATCACCAAAATGTCGGTGGCAGTCCGCTGTCGGTATTCGCGGTGGAGTACACCGCGGTTTGGAATGACACTCCACCACTGGACGAGGGGCGTTATCCGCTTGAGACGGATAACAGCGATGACCCCGACTATGTATTTACTCAATACGGCGGGCGATTATCACCCGATTATCCGGAGCTGCAGCAAGTGGCCGGTACATTGTTTGACCCCACGACCACCGCCGGCAACCCGATTAACATTTACCTAAGAGGACAAGATGAAAACTAACTTAATTACAGTCACCGCCGCCGCTGGCGTGCGCGTACCCACTGAGGACAAACCGAACGTCTATATTACCGATAAGCCGGTCGAAGTGGCGCGATCAATTTATTATATCCGTCGTATAGCCGACGGCGACCTACTCGTCGTTGATACAGGAACAAAAACTAAAAAAGGAGGCAAATAATGGCCAGCCCAAATATCAGCTTTGAAACCATTCCCAGCTCAATCCGTGTGCCGGGCGTATATACCGAATTTAACACCAAACTGGCGGTGAGAAACCTACCCGTCAACCCGCAAAAGGTCATTATCTTGGCGTTGGCCTTATCAACTATCGCACCACTTAAAGCCGGTGCGGTGCAAGTATTTAGCGATACCGAGGCCGAGAAATATTACGGGGCGGGCTCACAAGCCCACCGCATGGTAAGACAGGCGATTAAAAATAACCCGTATATGCATTTATCGGTGATTGCGGTACCGGAAGCCGCTGCCGCCACCGCCGCCACCGCGACCTTGCAAATCACCGGCACCGCCAGCAAACAGGGCGTGTTAACCGCCACTGTGGTCGGTACCGATTACCGCTGCGGCGTGGCTAAGGGTGACACCCCGGATACGGTTGCCGCTAATTTAGTGGCGGTGATTAATGCCGAGGCGGACGCACCGGTGACAGCCTCACACAGCGCCGGCACATTGACGCTAACGGCGAAAAATAAAAGCGCCTGCGGTAATGAATTGACGCTAGCCGCCGATACCACTTCGGCCGGTGCCACGCTGGCAGTTGCTGACTTTGCCGGTGGTGACGTTAATCCCGATATTAGTACTGCCTTGGCTGATATTGCCGGTGAACATTACCACGTGTTGGTTAGCCCGTTTTCTGACGCTGACAACGCCGGCCGACTGGCCGAGCATGTCGAGGTGGTCAGTAATTCCATCGAGCAGCGCGGCTGCGTGGGCGTGATTGGTTGGCGCGGCACCTTGGCCACTGGTACGACTTTGACCGAGCAGCTTAATAGCGGCCGTATTGTCTGCCCTTGGCTTAAAGGTGCTGTTCAAGATAACGGACTCATCGCCGCCGGCTTTTCCGCGAAATTGGCCTTTGAGGAAGACCCCGCCCGTCCACTTAACGGGCTAGTGATAAAAGGCTTGGATTGCCCGGCCATTACTGACCGTCCGACCTTTGCCGAGTACAACACGGCGCTGTATAACGGCTTAGCCCCGCTGGAGGTGGTCAATCACAAGGTTGCGATTATGCGAGCGATTACGACGTACACTAAAAACGCCACCGGTACAGATGACCCGTCACTGCTTGATGTGACGACAATCCGCACGCTGGATTATGTGCGTATGGCGATTAATCAACGCATTAATTTGCGCTTCCCCCGCGAGAAACTCAGCGAGAAAACGCCGCCGAAAGTCCGTAGTGAAATTCTTGACGTGCTGACTAAGCTGGAAGAGCTAGAGATTGTCGAAGCGGTAGAGACTAACAAAGACAAGCTGCTTATAGAGCGCGACTTACAAGACGCTAACCGCTTAAATACTGCCATTCCGTGCGACGTAGTCAACGGCCTGCACGTAGTGGCTAACCGAATTGACCTATACCTATAAAAAGGGGGATTAAACTATGTCACAAACAGATGCAACTTACGCCGGATTGATGATTTTAGAAGTGGACGGCAAAGAGATAGAGATTATCTCTATGAACCCGACTACCAACACTGGCCGCCAAGCGGTTAAGACAATGAATAGCTCCGGGCGTGCCCGCGGCTATAAAGACGGGATTGAAACGCACACCATTTCAATTACTGCCGCGGTTCCGCTTGATGAGCGCGCCATTGATTGGGGTAAAATCACCAAAGCGAAATTAACAATCTACCCAATCAATCAAACGGATAAGCGTATCAGCTATCTAGATTGCTTTAGTACCGAAGTCGGCAGCCAGTACGAAGTCGAATCGGAAGCCCGGATTGATGTAACGCTGGAAAGCCTCCGCAAAATCGAGGAATAATTAAATGGCAAAATTAAAGTACGGCCTTGTTATTGACGGCAAGACTTATAAAGACTTTACCCCCAAGCTGTTAACCATTGGGGGTGAGTTGGCCGCCCTGGACTACCTAGAAACTGCTGCCCCGGTGGCTAGCAAAATTGGCCAGGAATTGTTGGAAAACACGGCCTACCTAGCCCAGCAAGTTGAAATTGCCGGTGTGGACGTTACGCCGGACTTGCTGCTGGATAAGCTAGCCAGCGAGGACTACTACGTTATCAATCAAGCGATTGAGGACTTACAAAAAAAGTCCGCCACCGCCTAGCCCCGCCCGCTCGCTCGCCACAACGGCGTGGGGCGGCGACCACCTACGATTACGTTACGGTGCACAAACAATACCGTCAAACGTCAATTATTTTGGGCAAGTGCGGTATGACACCGGCGGAGGTGTTAAATCTTACCCATTACGAGGCTAACTGGTGGTTGGATAGTTACTTAGATAGCATCGGCGTTAAGCGCCAACAGCCGATTATTTCGCTAAGAAAAAAAGGACTTAAAACCGCAACAAAACCACCAAAAATAGGATTAAAACAGGATTAAATCAATGTCAAAAATGCGATTAGATATGCAAATCAAGGCGACGGATGCCGCCAGTCCTGCTTTAAAGAAAGTTGCTAACACAGTAGTCCGCGACAACAAGCGTATCCAAAGGGCCACCGCTACCACCGCCGCCAAACATCAAAACGCCACCAAAAAGAATAGTGCCGCCGACCGTCGAGCCGCTGCCGCTAGACAGCGTTTAGGCGTGCGCACGGAACAACAAATCCGTCGCGAAATCGCCCGTACTCAAGCCGCTTATAACCGCCTCGCCCGCAGTGGCGCGGCCTCGGCTTCAGAGCTAAATCGGGCTTATACGGCGACTACAAATAAGGTTTCACGACTTAACCAAGAACTCGGCAAAACGACCCGCCGTCAAAGTAAATTAGCTAAGCTACGCGGTGCCGGCGCCGCCATTGGTGGGGTCGCCGCCGGCGTAACTGCGGCCGGTATGGTTTTAGCCGCCCCCGCCCGCCGTCAAATGACCTATGACCGACAATTGGCGATGGTGGCTAATACCGCCTTTAGCGAGCGCGATGTCGCCGGGCGTATCTCCGGCAAAGACGAATTGCACAAAGCCGTACAGTCGGCGGTCAAGACCGGCGGTGGTACCAAAGAGCAAGCGCTAGGTGCATTAGACACCCTGCTTGCCAGTGGTAGCGTCGATAGCCAAACGGCAATGGACTTGCTGCCCACGCTGCAAAAAGCCGCCGTCGCTACCGGTGCTAGTACCGATGATTTATCAAAAATTGCCATTTCCGCCATGCAGCAATTTGGCATTAAAAAAGAGGACATCGGGGCGGTCTTAGATAAAGCTGCAGCCGCCGGTCAAGCCGGTAATTTTGAACTGGCCGATATGGCGCGGTGGTTGCCACAACAAATGGCCGCAGCCAAGCAGGCGGGCATGAGCGGTATGGGTGGTTATGAGGCCCTGTTAGTCGCTAACCAACAAGCCCGCGTGACCGCTGGTACGTCCGATGAGGCGGGTAATAACTTGGTTAATTTCTTGGCTAAACTGACGAGTAAAGAAACCAATGAGCGTTTCGAGAAAATCAATTACCGCGACAAAGACGGAAAAATTAAAGGTATTGACTTTCTCAAGTCCATGGAAAAAGGCAAAAACGCCGGTAAGAACTCCATTCAGGCCTTTATGGGAATCATGGATAAAGTCGTCGGCGGAGATAAACACTATCAAAAACTACAATCACAGCTCAAAGGGGCTAATCAAGCCGAACAAAAACGCCTATTAGCCGAAATGACCAAGCTGGTCGAGGGTACGGCCTTGGGTCGCATTATCAGCGACCGCCAAGCCCTAATGGCGATGGTCGCCATTAGAAATAACAAGGCGTTGGGGGCAGAAGTCGCCGGCAAAGTTAAAAATAGCCAAGGCGCGGTCGATACCTCGCACCAAGTCATTAGCTCAACCAATGATGCTAAAACAAATAAATTAAAAAACGCCCTAGACTTTGCCGAAATGGAGGGTATCAAGGGCTTTAATGACCTACTGGGCAGCACCGCGGAAAAGCTCAGCAAC
>PDWJ01002865.1_pt1 | contig 22501 bp, 20 predicted proteins | sample 1430881 | NCBI WGS metagenome assembly PDWJ01 (sample SAMN01162460, study PRJNA174530) | Oral metagenome, whole genome shotgun sequencing project. | biome: Marine environment; feature: Marine mammal; material: Swab sample of the gingival sulcus; isolation source: swab sample of gingival sulcus... | reverse complement strand
ACTTGCTCCTGAATACAATGGCTGGTATTTTGATCTTTTTTCTCACGGTAACTTTATCTATTGGCGTCCATTTGTTGATGGCAAACAATCATTCGTAAGGCTTGATACAAGTACTATCAATCATGTCAGCGGAAATGAATATACAGCGGATGTTCAGGTACTTTACGGGCCTGTGAAAGATTTCATGGGTGCTTACCCAACCTTTTATGGAGGAAAGGTCTATAAGTCTGTAGATGATTACCATTATAAAAAGCCTACAAGGGTTCTTATCTTTGATGAGGAAAGCGGAAGTTTGGATAATGAATTGGTATTATCCGAGTCTGTTGGAGCAAATAATAGTGTTGAGGTCTTTATTTCAGGAGATATCGGTCTTGTTCATAATGCCAGGGTAGATATGCGGACGGGTGATGTCCTTAAGCGGAATATAAGAGTTGCCTCTCATTTTGCTCCCTATACTTTTGTTGATAATTATGGTTATTCAAGCTCAAGCGGGCACGGCGGAACCGAGTTTACATCGCTATGGAAGCTTAACATGGAGACTCTGGAGGTTGAGTGGTATTACCAGCATGATTACAGCCTCGGTTCGCAGCCGCAGGTTGCAAACGGAATAGTCTATGTAACAGCACCCGATATGATCCTGTTAGTTGATGCTGATAACGGAAATATCCTGGCAAAGGATACCGATCTTAAGGGCCACCCTGTACAGCAGTCAAACTCATATCTCTATAAGGGGCAGATGATATTTCATGACGGTTATAATATAACGGCAATTAAAACAAACTGGAAAAAAACCTCCTCAGGCGGTGTTGAAAAGGTGCGGTAATGAAAAAGACTGCCATAAAAATATCAATAATAGTTTTTATAATTTTTCTGCTGTTATCATGCAGCCAGTTCCGGGATAGTTACCGAATAAGAATAAGGATGAGTTCAACAGCCTTTGATAATCCTGTAATTATGATAAATGTTGAGGGTGGGGATGGGGATGCTATAGAATCAGCCCTTGTCAGGGTGAGGGACCCCGGCAACCGTGTTTATATTCTTGATTATTTGTCCGAGTACGGGGCCTATAGAAAGGTTCTTGGCTCAAGGCTTTCAGGTACCTATACATTTAATATTGAGAGCATCCTTGATTCAAGCCCGCAATTGATTGAGGTTGAGCATGATATTCTGACTACAGCCCCTGTTATCCTTAATATCTCTGATGAAAACGGCAGCAATACAGAAAACGGCGATTCTCTTGATTCTTCAGCTAAAATAAATATTGCGTGGACAGATCTAGGCAGCCATCTTGTATATGCGGTTATTATTAATTCAGGAATAAACACAATATATCAGACAACATCTTCAGTCCCCTCATGCATTATTGCTGAGAATAATCTTCCTGCTTCTTCTAATTTATCAGTCAGTATTTCTGCTGTCAGTCAGCATGGCGACCCCGAGTTAAAAACAGAGAATTATTTTTCTGTTAACTCTATAGATGGAAGTCCTTATGTTTTTTCGACAGATTAAAAAATATTCAGCAAACCCTTTAGTCTTTATTTTAATAATATTATGCTCAATAATATTCTGCTCCTGTGAAAACCTAATATTACCGGATGAACAAAGTGAGCTTGAAATAATATTTCCGCCAGATGGTTATACCATTTCTGAGGGTGAGTCTGTTACCCTCAGAGCAAATGGTATCTATGAAGAACCTGTCTGGATATTATCAGATGAGGTAATAGGAAGGGGGTATTCTCTTAACATTGTTCCGCCGCCGGGAGAATTAAGACTTCTATGCAAAACCAGTCAATCAAAATCAGCGGAACAGCGTTTGATTGTAAAGCCTCAGGAATATAATTATGGAGAGGACAGATTTTATTTAAACACAAATAATAGTTCATCTTTGGTATTTGCCGGCGGCGAATATTTTCCATTTTTGGTAAATCTGGATGATACTGAAGCTGTTGATTCTGAATTGGTTTTTGACAGCCCGCGTGGGGTTCAGGTTAACAGGTTTGAGTCCCGCAAAGGTGAGTCTCTTAAAAATGATAATATAATTATCAGGGACATCAGTATAAATATTGAATCAAAGAGATTAACAGCATTCAGGAAAGAACATTTAGTTTCAGGGGAGAGCCTTAAGCAAGATGAAAGGTCTGAATATATTCCGGGGATGAATAAGATATTCAGATTTCCTGATCCATTTGATCTATACAATGTGACAGAAGTAAATGCCAAACTGGCATATATTTCCAGTGATTATTTATTCTGGATTGATAGTGATGATACCGCCAGCACAGATATTGAAGTGCTGACATCATTATTTGAATCGGCCGGTATAGCTGAAAAGACAGAAGCCTTTTGGGGAGAGCCGCTCGATATTGATGATGATAATTCAATATTTATACTAATAAGCTCAAAGATTAATGATACAGGCTCAATACTTGGTTTTTTCAATCCGCTTGATTGTTTTACATTCAATGATGATGAAGGCTCAGATGACTATAACCCATGTTCAAATGAAACCGATCTGGTTTTTGCGGCCGTACCTGATTCTGAAAATGATTTATATTCCTCCTCTGCAATAGCTGCCACCATTGCGCATGAATTGCACCATCTGATCCACTTTCAACGAAAAACACTAAGAAGACTGTGGAGCGGAGAGCTCAATGCCCCGCATGAAGAGCTGTTCCTTGATGAGGGGCTGTCACATCTTCAGGAGAGTCTCTGCGGTTTAGGGGCCTCCGGCGGAAATCTTATGTTTGTAAGAAGATGGTTATCAGATACCCCATCTTATTCACTGGGCTCTTACGATCTTGACGGCTCAATAGACAGCGCCGGTAAACGCGGCGCGATGGCCGCCTTTTTATGGTATCTCTTCCAGGAAGCAGGCGGTGCGGACTGGTCTGAACCCATTCCATCAGATATGGGCGGCATATCGTTTTTGAGAAATATAGTCGAAAGCAGAAAAACCGGCTGGGATGTTTTGACAGAATTAACCGGCTTACCAAAGCATAGCTTGCTTAAGAATTATGCTGCCTGGATTAATAGAATGCGGATTGAAAAAGACAAAAGGCCGTCAATCATATATGACAAAATAACAGCAGAACCGATTACGATTTCACCATATCTGGAAGAATTCAGTTTTTCAAATAATATTTATTCTTTGGAAGGTCCGGCTCTGAATGAATACAATAAGAGAACAGCACCGGAAGCACTATGCTTTTTTAATGACTTTTATTTAGATGAGAAAGATACGATAACAATCAAACAGAAAGAGAGCGGTATCCAGTCATTATGGGGATTCGGGATGATTCCGGCAGCTCCCGGTTTAGATTCAGATGTATATTCAGACGCATCACCCGATTCAAACACCGGTTCAGGTGCTGAAAGCAGAAGGATGCCTGAATGACTATAACCAGCTTTGCGTCAAACAGCTTTGACGGCAGTCTTGTCCGTGTAGAGGTTGATATAAGGCGGGGTATCCCCGGTGTGGACATAATCGGCCTGCCCGACGGCGCCGTTCTCGAATCAAGGGACCGTCTTCGCGCGGCCCTGAGAAACAGCGGTTTTGAGATACCCAAGGGCAGGATTCTGATTAACCTTGCACCGGCCGGTATACGCAAAGAGGGCGCATCATTCGATCTGGCAATAGCCGCCGCCGTACTCGTAGAATCCGGTGCAATCAGTACAGTGCCCGCGCAGGATGTGATGATCCTTGGAGAGCTCATGCTGTCGGGCGAAATAAGGCCCGTAACGGGGGTCTTGTCAGCTGTTGCCGCTGCAGCCAAGGCTGAAATAGGCCTTATAATCGTCCCTGAAGCCAATATTGCCGAGGCCCGCTCCTTCGGCAGCGGAAACGTTCTGGGATTAAACAATATAAAAGAACTGCCGCAGCTTCTTACTGCTGTTGTTCATGGAATTAACGTAAGCGATGGCTGCAAGGATGGTTATAATGATGGTAACCAAAACGCAGAGAGCAGTAATACTTTTGGAGAATCTTATCCGCCATCATCACCGCGTACTGTGGTTGATTTCAGCGATATAAAGGGTCTGCCGTTTGTGAAGCGCGCTTTGGTGGTTGCTGCCGCAGGAAGACATAACTCCCTGCTGTTCGGTCCCCCCGGCGGGGGTAAAACCATATGCAGCCGTGCGCTTGGCGGAATCCTGCCGGGACTGCAGCGTGAAGAGGCTATCGAGGTAACACGTATATATTCGGCTGCGGGTATGCTTCCTGAGGGGGCCGGTCTTATTACACAGCCTCCATTCAGAGAGCCGCATCATTCGGCCTCCGAAGAGGGGGTAATAGGCGGCGGCCGGCAGGTTAAGCCCGGCGAGGTTTCACTTGCTCACCGGGGTGTTCTGTTTCTGGATGAAACCCCTGAATTCAGTAAAAACATTCTGCAGGCTCTTCGTGAGCCGGCAGAGGAGGGGCGTGTGGATATTGCCCGTGCCGGCCGAAGCTGCATCTATCCTGCCGATTTTCAGCTGATCCTTGCGGCAAACCCATGCCCCTGCGGCAATCTGGGTAAAAAAGAGGCCGTCTGTGTATGCAGCAGGAAGGAGGTAATCAATTACTGGAAAAAGCTCGGCGGAGCTCTCCTTGACAGGATCGATATACGTATACCAGTTGAGCCGGTGACCATTGATATATACTCAGCCAATGAAGAAGAAAGCAGCGAACTTGTAAGGGCGGGGGTAGAGGAGGCTGTTATCAGGCAGGCTTACAGGTTTTCAGATGAGCATTTCAGCCGTAACTCAAGAATACCGCAGGGAAGTCTTAAGAAATACTGTCCAATGGAGGCTGAAGCTGAAAAAGCCTATCTGGATGCCGTAAAAAAGATGAGAATATCATCACGTGCCTGCGTGTCAATCATCAAGGTTTCAAGAACTATAGCCGATCTTCGCGGCAGTCCCAATATAGGTGTAAATGATATCTATGAGGCTATACAGCATAGGCGTTACGGTGAGTCAGACTTTTTCTGGAGTAAACTGTGAGAATAAAAGTATTAGATTTAATCTATTACATAGTTTTTAATTATAATTGCATATTTGTAGTTACAAAGGTATAATTATATTGTGATCTTTGAATGGGATGAAGAAAAAGATAAGACTAATCAGAGAAAACATGGAATAGCATTCAAAGACGCTAAATATGTATTTGCAGATCCATTTGCGATAAGTCGTGAAGACTATACTGAAAAAGAAAATCGTAAACAGATAATGGGGCATGTATATGGTGATTTACTTATTATTCTCGTTTTTACAATGATATATGAATTTGGTGAATATGTTATAAGAATAATATCTGCCAGAAAGGCCACCGCAGCAGAAAGGAGGGCATATGAAAAAGGAAAATGGTTTTAGTGAAATGGATGAAGATACAAAGGCTAGACTTGAAGCACTTTCTAAATTATCTGACTCGGATATAGATACCACAGATATAAAAGAATGGACTGAGGCAGATTTTAATGAAGCCGTTCCGTTTAAAACCGTTTATAAACCCAGAAAAGAACAGATAACTACACGTATTGATGCTGATGTTCTCTTATGGCTAAAAAGTCATGGAAAGGGATATCAAACCTTGCTTAATGATATCTTGAGAAAAGAAATGGTAGAGGAATCCAAGAAACTTGCATAGTTATAAATTTTATATTATTACCATTATGACTTAAATTATATAGCAATTTCCCCCTGAAAGGATTATATTGTCAGCATTGATACTCAGGGGGATTAAATGAAATTTTACAGCCGGAGACAGGTTGTTTTTATAGCAGCAGCATCGGCCTTATTGGTATTCTTTTTATTTATAGGCTTTGGGCTCTTCCATCTTCCTTCGGAAACAGAAATTTCGCAGGAATCAGAAACCGCGCAGGGAGCAGAGGTAAAAGCAGAGCCTCTTTTCGAAATACAGCCTTCAATATCTTCAAATACAAACCTTTTGCAAGTATCGGATTATGAAAATTACTCTGATGATGAGCGGAACACAATCAGAATATATGAAAGCCTCAACGAAGCTGTTGTTAATATCTCTACAGAAACAATGGGTATCAATTTTTTCCTTGAACCTGTTCCAATGGAGGGCGGAACAGGTTCCGGCTCAATAATTGATCAGAGGGGCTATGTTTTAACCAACTATCATGTTGTGGAGGGCGCTTATAAGGTTTTTATAACCCTCTATGACGGAAGCACATTTGAGGGTGAAGTTATCGGGCGTGATAGAGAAAATGATCTTGCAATAATAAAATTTGATCCTGATGGTAAAACTCTTACAACCATTCAGTTCGGAACATCGGCAGATCTTCACGTAGGGCAGAAGGTTCTTGCTATAGGAAACCCCTATGGCTATGATCGAACCCTCACTGTAGGTATAGTTTCTGGGGTAGGCCGCCCGGTAAAAACCAATAACGGATTGGTAATTCAGGGAATGATTCAAACCGATGCCTCAATTAACCCCGGTAATTCAGGCGGCCCCCTGATTGATTCAAGCGGAAGGATGATTGGTATAAATACGATGATATACAGTCCCTCAGGCGGTTCTGTCGGAATAGGTTTTTCCGTTCCGGTTGATTCAGCAATCAGGGTTGTTCCTGAACTTATAACCTATGGTGAGGTAAAGCGCGGCTGGATTAATATAATACCAATACAGCTTGATCGTAATATTGTAAGTTACGCAAAACTTCCTGTTGCAAGCGGACTTTTGGTTTCTGAAATTGCAAGGGGCGGAAAGGCTGATAAGGCCGGTCTTCGGGGCGGTAATATAAGAGAACCTGTCCGTTACGGACGCGATACCATCTACCTCGGCGGCGATATAATTGTTGAAATAGACGGCTTCGCTACTAATACAATTGCTGATATGTTTACAGCACTTGAAGATAATAAGCCCGGCGAGGTTGTTGATGTTGTTGTAATCCGCGGAAGGCAGAAGAAGACACTCAAGATAGAGCTTTCAGAGAGAACAGAGGGCTTTGGATGGAATTAATACGGCCCCGGTCAATCAATTCTGCAGTCAGGGTATATGAATAAATTCAAGGTTAAATCAGATTTCAGCCCCTCCGGGGATCAGGGGCAGGCAATAGACCTTTTGTCAGATGGGCTTCTGGCGGGAAAGAAGATTCAAACCCTCAAGGGGGTAACCGGCTCGGGCAAGACCTATACAATGGCGAAAATAATTGAGAAGGTTCAAAGACCAACACTTGTTTTAAGCCATAACAAAACCCTCGCAGCACAGCTTTATAAGGAGTTTCTGGATTTCTTTCCAGATAATGCCGTAGAATACTTTGTTTCATACTACGATTACTACCAGCCTGAGGCCTATGTTCCATCAAAGGATCTGTATATAGAAAAAGACTCTGATATTAATGAAGAAATAGACCGTATGCGCCTTGCCGCCTCATCATCCTTGATGGAGCGTGAAGATGTTATTGTAATTGCAACCGTTTCATGCATATACGGACTGGGGAATCCTGATTCATATAAGGATATGCGTGTATATTTTTCTGTTGGCACAACAACAAGCATTGACAGTATTGCAAGGCAGCTTGTATCGCTGCAGTATGACAGGAATAATGATGTACTAAAGAGGGGCTGCTTCAGAATACGCGGAGATGTGATAGAGGTCTTTCCGGCATATATGAAGACAATATACCGCATAGAGTTTGACTGGGATGAAATTTCAAGAATAACCAGAATACATACGGTAACAGGCGAGGTACTGGAAGAAATCCCTCAGTGCTCGGTTTATCCCGCAAAACACTTTGTTATGCCTGAGGATCAGATGAAATCAGCCCTTGATTCAATAAGAGAAGAGCTTGAGATTCGGGTTGAAGAGCTTACCGCCCAGAACAAAATCGTTGAGGCTCAGCGGCTTAAAAGCAGAACTGAATACGATATAGAGATGATGGAAGAGCTAGGTTATTGCTCAGGTATTGAGAATTATTCAAGGCCGCTTAGTAACCGTAAGGCCGGTGAACGTCCTGCCGTACTTTTGGATTATTTCCCTGATAATTTTATTACATTTATTGATGAATCCCATGTTACTCTTCCTCAGATAGGCGGAATGTATGAGGGAGACCGTTCAAGAAAGCAGAACCTTGTTGATTTTGGATTCAGGCTTCCATCGGCTCTTGATAACCGGCCCCTTGTTATTTCAGAGTTTGAATCAATAGCAGATACTGTTATCTATGTTTCCGCTACTCCGGGAAAGAAAGAGCTTGAGACATCAGAAACAGTGGCTGAACAGCTTATAAGGCCTACCGGTCTTCTTGATCCAATGATAGAGGTACGGTCTACCCATGGCCAGATCGAAGATCTCTATGGAGAAATACGCAGGCGGATTGAAAAAAACGAGCGTGTTCTTGTTACAACCCTTACAAAGAAGATGTCTGAGGATCTTACCGATTATTTATCAAACCTGGGGATAAAGGTTCGTTATCTTCATTCAGAGATCGAAACAATTGAGCGTGTTGAAATTTTAAAAGAGCTTAGGGTCGGCACCATCGACGTTATCATAGGAATAAACCTTCTCCGTGAGGGGCTTGATCTGCCTGAGGTTTCTCTGATTGCTATTCTTGATGCTGATAAAATAGGCTTTTTACGTTCAACAACATCACTTATGCAGACCATAGGCCGTGCGGCACGTAATTCAGAGGGCTTTGTTATAATGTATGCCGACCGGGAGTCAGACGCAATGAAGGAGGCAATAAAAGAGACCTCCAGAAGGCGTACAATTCAGCAGAAATATAATGAAGATAATGGAATTACTCCCCAGACGATAAAGAAGGCTGTTGCCGATCTTCTTGTTAGAAAGAAAGAAGAAAAACGAAAGATTGAAAAGCTGAATGTTGATATAATAAAAGATAGTTATAACCTTGTAATTCCGCGTGAGCGTAAGGCCCTGATTAAGGCCCTTGAGAAGGAAATGAATGAGCTTGCCAGGAATCTTGAGTTTGAAAAGGCGGCCTTTGTACGTGACGAGATAAAGAAGCTGCAGGGAGTAGGAGAATAATATGCTGTTGACCTTGAATATAGGTAATTCCAGTCTGAGATTCGGTATTTTTAACGGTAGAGACTGTTTAGCCCATTGGATAATCCAGTCAAAACCTCATAGGTCCTCAGACGAGTATATAGTAAGTATTCATTCAATGATGGATGAAAATAATATTTCTATTAACGATATACATCGTCTGATTTGCGCGTCGGTCGTACCGGAACTTACAGGTACTATAAAGTTTGCGCTGAAGGGATTATTCGGTATTGAACCCGTTGTTATAAACAGCAGGATGAAAACCGGTATTACATTTCCTGTAGAAAATCCCAGCGAGCTTGGCGCAGATCTTCTTGCAAACGCGGTAGCAGCGGTCCATCTATATGATAGAGATGCTATTGTAATTGACTTTGGGACGGCATTGAGTTTTACAATAGTAAGGTCTGACGGAAGACTTGCCGGGGTTGTTATTGCCCCAGGGGTTATTTCTGCTCTGGGATCGCTTGTGGCTGATACCGCTCAGCTTCCTTCCATAGAATTAAAGGCCCCAAAAAAGGTTGTTGGTGTTGAAACAATAGGCTGTATACAGTCCGGAATTATTCACGGCTATACCGGTTTATTTGAAAATATCGTTGAAAAGATTGATAATGAACAGGGAACAGACTCACTGGTTATTGCCGCCGGCGGTGTTGCCCATATCTTTAAGAAGATAAGCTCCAGGATAGATGTTTATGATGATCTGCATACAATTAAGGGGCTGCAGCTTCTTGATGAATTAAACTCAAAATAGCTTTATCAAAAATACTCCATATTTATATTTTCGCAATACTCAATGATTTAGTCCTCAGCCTTAAATATTACAGGATCAACCGGAAAGGCACCAATGTGAGGGTGATAATCCGAATAATAACCGTTATTAAAGCTTTTATTTATTTCTTTTGCTGTATAACTATATATTTCTATCAGGCTTATATAGCCGTCATTATTATAGTCAGCATATTTTGGAGTCCTAAGCAGATAATATGTAAATACTCCATTCTGAATTGAGGAAAGCTCGTACGATTCTTCCATTTCTCCTGATGCAGTTATAATAGAGAAGTTATTCAGCGGTATATCATAATTAGTTGGTGAATAGTTTAAATACATCTTAAAAGCCTCCGCAGGAGCAAAGCTTTCAGAGAATTCGCCAAGCATAAAATCTTCACTTATGCCGTTATAGGTAAAACCGTCACCCAAAAATCCGCCCGAAAAACAGGCATCAATAATGACAGTAACATTATCACAGTTAAGCGATGAAAGAAGTTCCGCAAGCGAGTCGTCAGACAGTGCAGCATTAAGAACATCCTCTTTTGAGGTTGAATAAGGATATCCAGCAATTGTATTCAAGGAGCCGTGAAGCGCAAGAAGCTCATCGCTGCTGCTTTCTGCTGATGATGGTTCTCCCCCTTGCAGGTTACATTGGACTCCATGTCCGGAAAAGTAAAAAATAAAACGGTCATCTTTTTTTATTTTTGATCTGACATCATCAAAGTCAGTCAATACAGAGGGCATGTCTGCATTAAAATCAAGACCCAGGGTAACATTCCAGCCCTGACTTTCAAGAAGATCTGCAAGCTCTTGGGCATCGTTCGTTGTATAATTGAGATCGTAGCTTGTTCCGATGTAATCTGCCACACCGTAGATTAATGCCCATCCCTGCGGCAGTTCCGGCTGCCGGCATGATAGGGTTAATGCTGTAAATATAGTTGTTAATAAATAAATACGCTTCATTTTACAACCAGCCTTACTCCTGCTCCTGAAGTTATAAATTTATCAGCAGTTCTGTGAAAATGCCATCGTAAAGGAATTTCCGCCAATACCTTAAAATGTTCTTTATCAATAAATCTGAATGCAATAGAGCCTCCGGCAGAGGGTAGAAAAAAATAGTCGTCGGTAAGATCGTATCTATACCATGATGCATAAGCGCCTATTGCTGTTTCAATAAAATCAAGATTATGAATTGCGTATCTAAATTCAATACCGCAGCTTAGTCCGTAAAAGGCCGGATACAGCCAGCCCCCGTCAATATTGGATGAGAAAAAATGCTCAAGGCCTATTATCAGTCCGGTACTGAAATTTTCATCAAAATTAAAAGACATCGCGGCATCAGCGTTCAGGCCTGTCTGTGTTTTAAGCCCATGGGGGCTGAATTCTGTAAAATTAAGCTGAGGTGTTAAGCCGAATCTTCCGCTGAAAAATAGGTTATCTGCAAAGCCGTATGCACCGAATAGAAATATATATGCTAATGCAATTGTTTTAATTTTCATATAGTATAAAGGTTGCACTTAAATCGCAGGAAATCAACTTAAATGAAGAAAATTTATTTTTATATTATAGTTATATGTGTTATTTGGTCAATTTCAGCAGTTTCATGTGAAAAAGAAGAAGAGACTCTTGGGGATATAGAACTTCCGCCGGCACCGCTTATATCACAGACTGAAAACTGGGCTGTTATTGAAACAGACTATCTTAGACTGCGTGAAAGGCCTGAAAAAGAATCTCCTCTTGTTACAACACTCTGGAAAGGCTATGTACTGGAGGTTCTTTCACGAAACCCTGCAAAGGTAATAATGGACGGCTTTGAAGATTACTGGTATAAGGTAAACTATGACGGTCTTCAGGGCTGGGTTTTCGGTTCATATCTAAAGATATTCAACAGCAGGGAAGCGGCCGAGGTCGGTGCCCGCTCAATCAGGGCTGATTGAGGTTCTATTACCTGATTATTTGAAGATTGTCAATTGAAAGCTCTATCTCACAGCCCCTTGGCAGTTTTGTGCTGTTGTAGAATACAATCCTGTTTCCATGAAAATCTCCTTCACAAACATAATAACCTCCGACATAGTCTGATGATTCAATAGTGACAGTTATAGTTATTTCATTGCCATTTTTAAAACCGGATTTCTTACAGGCCTCAGGCCTGAACATGAGATCATCTATCTTATTCATCGTACCTATAAAATCAGCGGTAAAAAAATCTACCGGATTTTTATAAATCTCCTCCGGGGAACCTATCTGTCTTATTTTCCCATTATTCATGACCGCGATTCTATCCGAAATTGACATTGCTTCTTCCTGATCATGGGTTACGTAGACTGCTGTAAATTTTAGTTCCTTCTGGATCCTTACAATATCACGCCTCAGTTTTTTTCTTAGTTTTACATCAAGTGCTGAAAGCGGTTCATCGAAAAGAAGCAGCTGCGGTTCCGGAGCAATGGCTCGTGCCAGCGCAACCCGCTGTTTTTCGCCTCCTGAAAGTTCTTCAATCCTGCGGTTTTGATATCCTTCAAGATCAACAATTGACAAAAGATCAAGCACCCTCTCTGAAATCTCCTTACGTGAAAACTTTTTACGGTTCAGCCCATAACAAATATTATGGAAAACATCGAGGTGGGGAAAAAGCGCGTAATCCTGGAAGACCATACCTATATTACGGGCGGATACATGAAGCGGTGTTATATCTACCCCTCCAACCGTGATATTTCCGGAAATGGGTAATATAAAACCGGCTAAAAGGCGGAGAATGGTCGTTTTCCCCGAGCCTGAGGGGCCGAGTATTGACAGAAACTCTCCGTCATTGATCTCGAGATTAGCTTCAACCTTGAAATTATCATACTCAAATTTAATATTATTTAGTCTTATGCTCAAAATATATTACTGCCTCCATAGCGGTCAATTAAATAAAAAGCGGTTCCGCAGATAAGCATAAGAACCGAACCCATGGCACATGCCCCGAAAAAGTTATACGAAGAAATAAGCCTGTAAATCGAAATAGGTATTGTTGAATATGAGCCGTCTGTCAATATCAGTGCCGCGTTTATCTCTCCGGCACTGATGCAGAACGCAAAGGCCGCGGCGCTTATCAGGCTTCCTTTTAAAAGGGGCAGCTCGATCTTAAACAGTGTTCTGAAAAAACCTGACCCAAGGGTTCCTGACGCCTCAAGCAGTGATTTATTTATGCTTTTAAGACCGGTCGAGAGCGTTCTTACCACAAACGGAAGGGCTATAAGGCTGTGGGCAGATATAATAAGCAGGCTTCTGTTATCGAAGTCTTTTGGAAGCATAGAAAGAAGGCTGTAATAGCCCAGCCCTATAACAACGGCAGATACACCCATCGGAAGCATAAACAGGGTTTCCGCTGCCTCTGTGAAACGTATTAAGCCCCTTGCAGTAAAATATGAGGCTATCAGTCCTGTGGGGACAGCTATCAGCATTGAAGTAAGGGCTATAAAAATTGAGTTTACTATTGATTTAATAAGATTTTCTGATGAAATTATTGATAGATAGTATTTTAATGAAAAATTAAGCTCGCCTGACCATCCTGTACGTGCCTGAAAAGAGCGGAATATAACAGCGGCAAGAGGTCCTAAAATCAATAATGCGATAAGCAGCAGATATAAAAAAAGTAAAAATCTTGATAAGCGGTCAAGGCTGCCCGGCTTTTTTAAAGGCAGAAGGTTTTCGGGTTCTTCCGCTACTGTTGCCAGTTTTTGAAATTTTATATATGCATAGGTGAAGACTGTTGTGAGGGCAGCCCCTATAAGTGCAAGCGAGGCTGCCGCACCTATATCAAGGTTTATTCTTGCAAGACGATAGATTGTAACCTCAATAGTTGAAAACTCAGGGCCTCCGCCTAATACAAGGATTACGGCAAAACTCATAAAGCAGAAAATAAATATAAGAGACGCTGCTGCAATTATTGAAGGTAAAAGCGAGGGCAGTATAACCGTTAGAAAAATTCTTATCCTGCCGGCGCCAAGGCTTTCTGCCGCCTCAATACGGTTTGCGCCTATTTTTCTCCAGGCGGATGAAACAAGCCTCAGTGATATAGGGAAATTATAAAAGGTGTGGGCAAGTATGATTGCCTTGAAAGAATAAAGTATCTTTAATGGAGGTGTTTCAGTCCCGGCCAGCTGCATAAGAAGCCTGTTAATTATGCCGCTGTTACCAAAGCAAAGAACAAAACCAAGGACTACAAGTACGGAGGGCATTACAAAGGGCACAGTTGTGATACTGTTTATAAATCTCTTTCCTTTAAACTCAAGATGAGACATAATCCATGCTCCCGGAAGGCCTATAATCAGGGCAGATACCATACTTACAGCAGCCTGAACAAATGTAAAAACTATTACTGATCTATAGTACTTATTCTGCAGAACCATAGAAAGATCAGCTGCACTGATATTTTTAAAGATCGACAGAACAGGAATAATAAAAAATACAATAAGTATTGAAACCGGTATAAGAAAAGAGGATTTGTAAATAAGTTTTGTTTCTGATAAGTACCCCCCGCCTGAGAATACGGGGGATTTATTTGATGCAGTCAAATCTTAATACCCGCAGCGCTACTCGACAGCCGCTTCAAGCCATCGCTCAAGCCATTTATCAAGGTTCGAATCGATGGATTCTGTATCCATAAGAAGCGGTTTTTCTGATACAGGGGCATAGTCGAATGATTCAGGAAGTTCGGCCTCCTTTGAAACTGGCATCATGAAATTGGTAAGCGGTATCGCCTGCTGAAAGTCATTTGTGAGCATGTATTCAATAAATTTTTGGGCGTTGGCCTTATTCGGAGCGCCTTTCAGGATAGCCATTGCCTCAATCTGCATATAATTGCCCTTTTTAAACAGCAATGCCTTGAATCGGTCAGTTTTTTCATATTCAACGTGATAGGGAGGGCTTGTTGTATAGCTAAGTACCATCGGAGCCTCTCCCGCTGTATAGAGGCCGTAACCTGAATCCCACCCGTCTGTTATTGTCAGTATAGAAGGTTTAAGCCTTTTCCAGTAATCGGTAAAATCATCTCCGTAAACCGAGATTGTCCATAGCAGAAAGCCCAGACCCGGGCTTGATGTTCTGGGATCCATCAGGATCAGTGAATCGGCATATTCAGGTTTTGTAAGATCCTCAAGCGATGAAGGCGGGTTCTTGAGCGCCTTTGTATCATAGTTTATCGCAAAATACCCATAATCAAATGGTATAGCGTGGAAGCTTTTGTCAAATATTAGATGTGAGGGTATTTTGTTTATATTATCAGGCTTATAAACCTCAAAAACATCTTCGGACAGGGCCTTTGCAAGCATATTATTATCAACGCCAATCATTATGTCTGCCTGAGGTGCATCTTTTTCAAGAATAACCCTGCTTAGCACCTGTCCCGAATCTCCGGCAGATTTCAGAACTACCTTGATTCCATACTTCTCTTCAAAAGGCGGTATAACTATGTTCGCAGGGCCCCAGTCTGACGCAAAAGAATCATAGGTATAAATTATAAGGCTATCTGAATTTCCGGTGCTTGGGTTTGATTCATTTGTTTCAGTGCTTCCCCCCGCAAAGATTCCTGCTGAAATTGACAACACAAATAATGCTGATAGTATTGTTTTCTTCATAAGAAAACCTCCATGAGTAAAATTTTGATGTCTGGGTTTTATAATTCACGCTCCCTTCGCCGGTATTATCCGGATCAGGTTCAACGGGTATAATCTCAGGATATCACGAACCCAATGTCCGATCATCCACCCCAGGTCTCTTATAGACTAAGCCAAACTACTTCATCTGTCAATCAGCCGGATTATAGATAAATGATGTTTATCTACTGCTAAAATTGCTGAATTCAGACTTTATCAATATTGGTATTCAATGTATTCTTAAACAATGAGCAGAAAGATTATATTCACCGGAGGCGGTACAGCCGGACATGTATACCCCGGCCTGTCTGTTGTTGAGAGTCTTAAAGAACGGGATAAAGATATAGAAGTCCTATGGATTGGCGCGGCATCCGGAATGGAAAAGGATATTGTCGAAGATGCCGGAATAAGATTTATAGGAGTTCCCTCCGGTAAGCTTAGGCGGTATTTTTCATTGAAGAATTTTACTGATCTGTTTAAAATTACAGCCGGTTTTATAAAGGCATTCTTTATTATAGGGAAATTCCGGCCTGATCTTGTTTTTTCAAAGGGCGGTTTTGTAAGTGTTCCGCCTGTCGCTGCTGCAGGTTTAAGGAGAATAGCGGTTTTTTCTCATGAGTCAGATGTATCGCCGGGCCTTGCAACAAGGCTCAATAAAAGATGGTCTGAGAAGATCTTCGTATCTTATAAAAAGACGCTTAAATATTTTCCCGGCGGAAGGGCTGAATTGACCGGAAATCCTGTCCGCAAGGCTATTTATACTGCCGATCCTCAGAGAGGAAGAGCTCTTATTGGTGCCGGCGGCAAAAAGATTATAATGGTTATGGGCGGCAGCCTTGGGGCGCTTCAGATCAATCAGTTGATCGAGGAACTTGTTCCTGAGCTTTGCCCAAATTATGTGGTTGTGCATCAGACCGGAAAACACAGCTATGAAGGTGAAGCCCCTGAAGGATATAAACGCTATGAATATATCGGCAGAGAGCTTCCTGATATGCTTGCCGCCTCAGATCTTGTAATCAGCAGGGCAGGGGCATCCGCAATATGGGAGATAGCCGCCTTGGGAAAGGCCTCTATCCTTATTCCTCTCGGAACAGGCGCAAGCCGGGGAGATCAGCTTCTTAATGCCGAAATATTCAGAAGCTCCGGCGCATCAGTAGTACTTGAGGGCAGGGTTGAAGCCGATGATCTTAATAAGGAAATTGAAAGAATCATGAATAATGATAAATTAAGAAATGATATGGCCAAATCAGCGCTTAATATAGCGAATGGTAATCCGGCTGATCTAATAGCTGATAAAATTTTAAAGAGGTTGAATTAATGCAGTTTGGAAGTTTTGTAATTACCCCGATTGATATTTTCTTTACTTTAATAATCCTGTTTTTGACAATTAAGGCAATTATCAGGGGCTTTATTACCGAGTTTATGGGTCTGGCTGGAATAGGAGCCGGAATAGTTTTGGGAGCTTTTTTCTCTCCGGTGCTGGCTGATTTTATAAGTAAAAATTTCGGTCATTCAAGCTGGAACCAGATCATTGCCTTTCTGATAATCTTTCTTGTTTCATACATAGTTATCAAAATCTTTGAAAACGGACTTAACGCCCTGGTTGACAAGATTCATCTTGATAAACTGGACAGATCTCTGGGATTGTTTTTCGGGATAATCGAAGGGATTGCGGTAGTTATTATAATTGTTTTCATTATTGAAATTCAGCCGTTCTTCAATACCGAGAAGGTAGAGTCTGAAAGGGCAGGAGCGGGTTGTTAAAGAGCTTGAAAAGGCAATAACTTCAAAATCCCTTCCCGGCGCAATACTTTTAAGCGGTGAACATTATTCAGGAAAAATCTCGACGGCACTTGAACTGGCAAGGGTTCTTACATGCAGAGGTGACCGCAGCTGGAACTGTCCATGCAAATCATGTGAAAGCCAGCGTCAGCTGCTGCATCCTTATATACAGATGCTTGGAAGCAGCCTCTTTATCGATGAGATTAATACATGTGCCGATATACTGAAAAAATCGCAGCCGGTTTATGCCCGTTATATGTTTATAAGGTCTGTGAGAAAGCTCTTAAAGCGATTTGATCCGGTGTTGTGGGAGGGCTCAGAGCCTAAATTTAAGCAGTCAATAGGCTCCGCGGAAAAAGCCGAAGAGCTGCTTCGTGGAATCAAGATCTATGGTGAACTTGGTGCGCCTGAAAAGCTTTCAAAGAATATAGATAAGATTGTAAATGAATGCTCAAAAATTGTAGAAGGCTATAATTCCGATAATATACCAATTGACCAGATCCGCAGGATCAACAGCTGGGCACATACTGCATCAGATTCTGTAAAGGTTGTAATCATTGAGAACGCGGATACAATGGGTGAATCATCAAGAAACTCGCTGTTAAAGCTTCTGGAAGAGCCGCCCAGGGACTGTTACTTCATACTTACAACAAGCCGAAAGGGGGCAATTATCCCGACTATACTGTCAAGAACCCGCATATTTAATTTTTCAGAACGGGGCCCTGAAGAAACCTCTGAGGTAATTAGTAAAATCTTTCGGGAGCAGAATGGCGGTTACAGAAATATCCGTGAATTTTTTCTAAGCAGGAAGGCTGATACCGCCCAGCTCAAGGAATTAGCCTCATCATTTGTAAAGGCTGTCATATCAAAAAATCCTCCGGGGAATATGAATGCTGCAGGTAATTTTAAAACCATTCTAAGCAGCAGGCAGGTTTTTGTTTTATTCATACAGGAATGCATTGAGCTGTTGCGCGAGGAGTTTTCTCTGGGCCGGCTTGATACAGGACGTGCCGAGAAACTGAATGCCCTGTTTAATGAAGCATTTAATATGCGCGATAAATACAATCAGTCAGCGCAGCTTGTTCTTGAATCACTTTATTATAAGGGTACAGCGTTTTGAGAAAATTTCTTTCCCGGGCACTCGGCAAGCTTGGAAAACTTGATAAAGAACAGATAAAGACACTTGTTAAGGAGCTGGCCGATGAGAATGAGATTCTTGAAAGTTCAATGCACTCAATGCCTGCGGGGGTTGTAGTAATTGACCGCAAAGGGCTTGTTTCATTTGCTAATAAAAGTCTGAAAAGGGTAATCCCTATTGCAAAATTTGAGCCTACAGATTCTCATTACAGCGATCTAATACTTGAAAAGGATCTTGTAGAACTCATAAGGCAAAGTGAAGAAAACCAGGAAACAATACACGAACGGGAGTTTGCCCTTGATGCGGGCGGCAGAACCAAAATTATCACCTGCAGTATTCTTCCTCTTCTTCTGCATAATGAAATATCAGGAAGCCTTATTTATATACGGGATATTACCGAGAGAAAACATGCCGAAGCACGTCTTAGGCGTGCCGAGAGTCTTGCCTCGCTTACAACAATGTCGGCAGGGATGGCACATGAAATAAAGAACCCGCTTGGTTCAATTGGTATTCATATCCAGCTTATACAAAAGGCACTTAAGCGTGACGGTGTGTATGAAAATGATTTTTTTGAGAAAAATCTGAATATAATCAGTGAAGAGGTTGAAAGGCTTAACAGCATAGTTGTTGATTTTCTCTTTGCTGTACGGCCTATGGACGTAACCCTGCAGGAGCGAAGCCTTGAGGCATTGATGAATGAATCATTTGAGCTTGTAAAACCGGAGCTTGATGAGGAGCATATAAGCCTTGAGATTCAGTTTGAAGATGATATCCCAATGCTTCAGATAGATGATAAGCTTATGAAGCAGGCTGTGCTTAACATCATAAAAAATGCAATGAATGCCATGCCCGGCGGCGGGCATCTATCCGTAAACATCCTCAGGGAAGGCGATAATGTAGTTCTGATTATAAAGGATGACGGCGAAGGAATTCCCGAAGAGAATTTAAACAAGGTTTTTGAGCCCTATTTTACGACGAAGGATTTCGGTTCGGGGCTTGGGCTTACACTTGTATATAAAATCATAAAGGAACATGACGGCGAAATTCAGTTGAAATCAAAGCTTGGTGTAGGAACAAGTTTTATTATCAGACTTCCAATACCTCAGAAAGAAAAGCATCTGATAAGCTGGAGTGGAGATTCGGATGAAGTTTAATTTATTGATTGTAGATGATGAAAAAAATATTCGTGAAGGTTTGGGGCTGTCACTTGAGATGGATGGATACAACATCCATCTTGCGGAAAACGGTTCAGAAGCCCTTAAACTGATTAACAGCGAAAACATAGATTTAATTATAACCGATCTCAGAATGCCGGTTATGGGCGGGCAGGAGCTGCTTAAGAAGGTGCTGACATCCTATCCGGGACTTCCGGTAATCATTCTTACCGGTCATGGAACAATTGAAACCGCTGTGACCGCAATGCGTGACGGTGCCTACGACTTTCTCACAAAACCGGTCAACCTTGACAGGCTTACACTTCTGGTAAAAAGGGCCCTTCAGGGAAGAGAGCTTGTTATTGAACACCGTGAACTTAAGGCTGAGGTAGACAGACTAAAGTCAAAAAATAAATTCAGTAAGATCATCGGAAAAAGCAGCGGCATGATGAAGGTCATGGAGGTTGTCGAACAGGTTGCCTCAACCCGTGCTTCCGTACTTATAACCGGTGAAAGCGGGGTAGGAAAGGAGCTCATCGCTGACGCGATTCATGAATTGTCCGAACGGCGGGATAAACCATTTATCAAGGTTCACTGTGCCGCCCTCTCTGAGAGCCTGCTTGAAAGCGAATTATTCGGCCATGAAAAGGGAGCCTTTACAGGCGCGATATCACGAAAGCGCGGACGTTTTGAACTATCGCATCTTGGAACAATATTTCTGGATGAAATAGGCGAGATTGACCAGTCTACACAGATAAAGATCCTCCGTGTACTGCAGGAGAAGAAATTTGAGCGTGTCGGAGGCGAAGAGACCATTGATATTGACACCAGGATTGTTTCCGCGACAAACAGAGACCTGAAGGAAGAAATAGAAAAGGGGAATTTCCGCGAAGACCTGTTCTACCGCCTGAATGTTGTAAATATCCATGTACCGCCTCTGCGTGAACGCAAGGAAGACATATCGCTTCTTGCCTCCTCATTTTTGACAGAGTTCGCGGAAGAAAATGGAAAACAGGTAAATGCCTTTGAACATAAGACAATGCTTGCCCTGCATAATTATAACTGGCCGGGAAATATCCGCGAACTTAGAAACTGCATAGAGAGTGCTGTTGTTATGTGCAAGGGAGAAACCCTCACGCCGGAGGATCTGCCCCCATCCATTCAGGATATGGATGATGATAACTGTATAAAAATATATGCCGGTTCATCATTGGCAGATGCCGAGAAAAAGATAATTATTGAAACCCTGAATTCTCAAAAGGGGAATAAGAGTAAAACCGCTGAGGTGCTGGGTATAGGACGTAAGACATTGCACAGAAAGCTCAATGAGTATGAGCTTGAAATTTGAGACGCTTTGTTTTATCTGAAGGACTTCTGATACTATAAATCCAGAAAGATTGAGCCGGAAAAAACATATTCAGCCGAACCCGTCATAAATATTTCATTTGAAGGCTGAAGCCACTGAAAGTAAAACTCGCCGTTTTTATGGATGATGGTAGCATTTCGTTCCAGAAAACCATTAACTACTGAAGCAGCAGCAGCTATCGCGCAGGATGAGGTGAAATCGTCTCCCCGGCTGTTTCTGATATGAACATCCAGCTCATCGCGTCCGTTTACCGTTGCAAAGATAAGCCTTGATGATGGATCAGCATCTGAAGATTTCATTATGCTGTCTGCTATATCTTTCATTACAGAGGTTCCTACTGCCTCAATAAATATTACAAGGCCGTATTTTTGAAGAAAGATTTCTGAGGCGGGGTAGTCACGGCCGTCTGCCCTTATTATTTTTATATAATCCTTATCCGGATGTTCAATCAGCTGAAGACCGTCATCAGTCATCGGTATTCCCAGCGAGAGTCGGAAGTTGCTGCTGTCAACAATTCCAATCTTGTGTACAGTTTTATTTATTTTGAGAGAAAAGTCATCCTTTCCTATTAAGCCTGAATCGAATATAAATCTTGAAAGACATAGGGCTGCATCAGAGGTCGTTTCAGCTTCAGTTCCTGACGGGTCTATGAAAAATGCCGTAATTCCGTCCGATGATATTTCTTTAACTGCGATTAGTCCGTTGCCGCCGATACCATAATCACGCCTGCATAAATGACGCGCAATTATTCGGAGATCTTCTTGAGCCGGAATGATATCAGAGGCATAATTTACAAGAATAAAGTCATTTCCGGCTATTTGCAGTTTGTAGAAATCTATATCCATATGTTAAGTATAGCATGCTGTATAAGAATGAAAAAGTACCGAAAAATTTTTAAAGAGACTCAAATATTTTAATTTATAATAGCGAAGTTCTGTTAAATTGGGTTATACTTATCACCATGAATATTTGGAAAAAATATAACCGGTTTTTAATTATTGCCGGAGTAATTCTTTTATTGCTGCCTTTGGTGGCCTGTTGTTCCAACGGGTCATATATGAAAGAAGCAGAACCCGAGGCTTATTATGAGGATTCTGTAGAAGTAGAATCATCAAAAAGTATGATGAGGGCTTCTTCAAGTGAAATTGCCGGAAATGCGGAGCTTGATTCGGCTCCTGTACCCGATAATACAAATACGAATAAACCCCCTGAAGCAGACAGCCGTAAACGTGTCTACAATGCCTCAGCCGGAATTGTTCTTGATGATCCGGAGAAAACACGGCTTGAATATGAACAATTAGCGGTAGATTACGGCGGTTATGTAGAAAGCAGTTACAGCTACAGCGTAGTGCTGCGTGTTCCGGTCAGACATTTTGAAGAGGTGCTTGATGCTGTTCTGGCCTCAGGCCGGGGTGAGTTCAGCAGGGTTGAATCGTACGATGTTACAGATTCATATGCTGATATAGAGCGCCAGCTTCAGACGGCTCAGAAAACCCGTGAACGACTATATGTACTGCTTGAAAAAAGCACCAAATCCGCGGAAAGGGCTAAAATCCTCCGTGAAATAGGCCGCCTGACAGAAGAGATTGAATCTCTGAAGCAGCAGATCTCACTGATGGATTCGCGGATAAGCTTTTCAAGTATCAGTAT
>PDWJ01008798.1_pt1 | contig 22530 bp, 20 predicted proteins | sample 1430881 | NCBI WGS metagenome assembly PDWJ01 (sample SAMN01162460, study PRJNA174530) | Oral metagenome, whole genome shotgun sequencing project. | biome: Marine environment; feature: Marine mammal; material: Swab sample of the gingival sulcus; isolation source: swab sample of gingival sulcus... | reverse complement strand
GTGAGCAGGGTCGCCAATCGGCGCGCGACCGCGAACGAGTCGCCGTAGTGCCCGGACAGCGTCTCCCGCCAGTCGTCGCTGATGTCCGCATGCGGCGGCCGGGCAGCCAACAAATCGGCGACCAGCCGGCCGGTCTCCATGCCGTAGTCGATCCCCTCCCCGTTGAGCGGGTTGACGCAGGCGGCGGCGTCACCGACCATGGCCCAGTTCGGCCCGGACACGCCGCTGACCGCACCACCCATCGGCAACAACGCGGACGTCGGCATCCGCAGTTCGGTCCCCAGCTGGAAATCCTCGCGGATGGTGTCCGCGTAGCGCTGCATGAGCGGCTTGATCGCGATGTTCGCCGGTCTGCGCCCTGTTGCCAGACTGCCCGCCCCCAGGTTGACGGTTCCGTCGCCCAGCGGGAACACCCAGCCGTAGCCGGAGACGATCTTGCCGGCCTCGTCGCGCAGCTCCAGGTGAGAGGAGATCCAGGGATCCTCACTGCGTCCGGACTCGATGTAGGACCGGCCGGCCACCGCGTAGACGGTGTCCCGGTGCCATTGCCGCCCCAACAATTTGCCCAGCGGTGACCGTACTCCGTCGGCAACCACGAGCCGTCGGCAACCGATCTCGACGGTCCCGTCCGCGGTCCGCAACAGCACGCCGCCGACCCGCGCGCCCGCGCGGCGCACATCGACTGCTCGAGCGCCCTCGACGGTCGCGGCGCCGGCCTTCTCGGCCACCTGGCGCAAGTGATGGTCCAACTCCATCCGGGGAACCGCCGAACCCCAGTCGGGCAGGTTGCCTCCGGGCCAGCGCAGCATTTGGATCTGTCCGAAGCCGTGCGCCCGCAGGCCGCGGTTGACCGTATGCGAGCGCAACCAGTGCTGCAGGCCGAGTCTGGTCAGTTCCCCCACCGCGCGCGGTGTCAGCCCGTCCCCGCAGGTCTTGTCGCGGGGAAACACGGCGGCGTCCACCAACGTGGTCTCCAAACCCTGCCGGGCGGCCCACGCGGCCGCCGCCGAGCCCGCCGGACCGGCCCCCACCACCAACACGTCCGTCTGTCGCATCGTCACGCAAAGGAGTCTCGCAGGTGTCGGCCCTCCCATCGAATCCGCACCGTTCAGTAGCGAAATGAGCACAATCCGCTGAGAAGCGAGTCATCACGCACCGACGGGACGCGCACGCTGTGTAACGTCTGGTCGTTCGACGTTCCATCAGCGAGCTGCGGCTGGCATGGGTGCCCGGCGGCAGGGCAACGAGCAGTGACGCAGACCGAACGGTGGCACAAGCAGGACTGGCCTCGGCCTTTCGTGCGCGGCCAGGACATGCGCGGACGGTCCTGAGCGGACAGGATCCGGCGTCCTGTCTGGCCTGTTTGGGCTGATGTTGTTGCGCGATTCCGGGTTTTCTCCTCGCACCAGAGTGCACGGGCTGGTCATTTCAGGCACCTACGCAGGCACCTACGGCGGAGTCGAACCGGGCCTTCTGGACCCTACGGCGCTGTTGGGGTACGTCGGGTAGCGGCGCGCCGGCGCCATACGTCGCCTAACTGCGCCATAGGGGTCGATGTGGGCGATGCGGGCGGAGTGGCGGCGGGAATGTTGAGCGATCCGGTTGCCGGTGCGGCCGGCCGAGTGTGGCGGCGGGCGGTGTGCCGCCGGCTCGGGGAAGATCAGCCCACAGGCATAGCAGGCACGCCCATGCCCGGAACGCGCGGACCGGGCGTTTGCGGCATCACGAGGCAGAGATGGCCCTCCGGTTGCGCGAAGGACTGCTAGGAATGCGCGCAGGAACGTCAGAAGGGTGCTGGGCTCATGAAAAGAGGGTGCTGGGCTCATGAACAGTCCGAACTAGGGCCGGTCAGTCCCGGACAATGCGCTGCACCTTCACATCCCCCATCACGACCACACCGGTGACGACGATCTGCAGCGGATCGCCCGCCGTACCGGTCACCGGCTCGGTGCCCTCAGGATGCGGCAGCCGGCCCCGCTTGGACTTGCCCCACTTGCGCCACCGGTGCTTGGTGACTTCTTTGATATCGCCCATGATCGGGGTGCCCTGCAGGCTGACCTGCGCATGCGGGGGAACCAGGATGGTGCAGTCCCCCATCAGTATTTGTGCCCGGACCGTCACCTGCGGCGGCAGCGAGGTGGCGCTGGTGAAGTCGAGTTTCACGTCGCCCATCAGCACGTTGGCGGTGATGTGTTCGGCGGGCACCCACCCCCCTTGCCGTTTCACCGATCCCATGATCGAGGTAATCGTCTCGGTGGTGCCGGTGGGCGCCTCGGGTAGGTGCGGCGCCGGCCGTGGCGCCGCAGCGCCGACAGCGTCCAGATGCTCCCGCGCCTCCTGCGGGACGACCTCCTCATAGGCGACGACGTCGCGCACCGGCTGGGACGCCATCAACTGCCCGGAAGAACCCGCGGGTAGCGCCGAACCGGCGTCATCGGTTTCACGGCCAGGACGGGCCAGCCCAGGGAGCGGATCCGTCAGTTCCAACTCGCCGGAGCGGCTCAGCGGGCCGGACAGGACCGTCGGATCGAACGCTGGTGGCTCGGCGAACCGGGCCGGCCGGTCGGCGCGAGCCGGGCGTTGAGGCTCCCCCGCGTACGAGCCCGGTCCCTGTTCCGACGTATTTCCCATCACACCGACTGTAGTCCTCACCAGCGCCGGCCGGTACCGCCCCCGGCCGGCGGGGAATAGGCTGGAAGCTGCTGTGTTTGTCCGCACGCACCGCTCAGCACACAGGAACGGAGTCCGCATGTCGTCCGGAGTCTCCCCTCAGGGGCGCCGCATGCTGCGCGTGGAGGCACGCAACGCGCAAACGCCCATCGAGCGCAAGCCGGAATGGATTCGCACCCGGGCCACCATGGGCCCCGAATACAACGACCTCAAAGGGCTGGTCCGCCGCGAGGGCGTGCACACGGTGTGCGAGGAAGCGGGCTGCCCCAACATCTTCGAATGCTGGGAGGACCGGGAAGCGACGTTCCTTATCGGTGGTGAGCAGTGCACCCGCCGCTGCGATTTCTGCCAGATCGACACCGGCCGGCCCGCGAGCCTGGACCGCGACGAGCCGCGCCGGGTGGCCGAGAGCGTCCAGGCCATGGGCCTGCGGTACGCCACAGTGACCGGAGTGGCGCGCGACGACCTCGAGGACGGCGGAGCGTGGTTGTACGCGCAGACCATCCGGGCCATCCACGAGCTGAATCCCGGCACCGGAGTGGAGATCCTCATCCCGGACTTCAACGGGATTCCCGATCTGGTGGCTCAGGTCAGCGACGCGCAGCCACAGGTCTTCGCGCACAACCTGGAGACCGTGCCGCGGGTGTTCAAACGGATCCGCCCGGCGTTCAGCTACCAGCGGTCGCTGGACGTCATCACCATGGGACGCCAGGCCGGGCTGGTCACCAAGTCCAACCTCATCCTGGGGATGGGGGAACGGGACGACGAGGTGCATCAGGCGCTCGCGGACCTGCGCGAGGCCGGGACCGACCTGGTGACCATCACCCAGTACCTACGGCCCACCCCCCGCCACCACCCGGTGGCCCGCTGGATCAAGCCGGAGGAGTTCCTGGAGCTCAGTGACATCGCGGAGGAACTGGGCTTCGCCGGGGTCATGGCCGGCCCATTGGTGCGTTCCTCTTACCGCGCCGGGCGGTTGTGGGCGCAGGCGATGTCCCGCCGCGGCCTGCCGATCCCGGAGGCGTTGTCCCACCTGGCGACGCATTCCCCGGCCCGGCAGGAGGCTCGCAGCCTGCTGACCACCTGAGCGCGACCGATACGCACCCACCTGCGGTCATCGCCGGTGGTCGCGGGTACGCCCCCGGTGGTGACCTCGACCCGTCGGTGAACGTTTAGGCTTGTCCGTATGCCCTCCAACGCTGAGAAACCGCGCCGCGGTCTGTTCCGGCGCACCCAGAAGACCCCGAAGAGCAGCCCGGGCCGAATCCGGCAGGTCGTCAACTTCTACAAGCAGACCTCGCAGGTGGACAAGTCCATTCCGTGGTGGACCTGGGGATCGTTGCTCGGTGTGATCGCTGCCGGCGTGTTGGTCGGGTTCCTGCTCGGCCGGCCGGTCTACGCGGCCGTGCTGAGCATCCCACTATCCCTGGTGGTGGCTCTGAGCGTGATGCTGCGCCGCGGCGAGCGGGCGGCATTCCGGGCGATGGAGGGGCACCAGGGTGCGGCGGCTGTGGCGCTGCGCGGGCTACGGGGGCGTCAGTGGACGGTGCAGGAGGAACCTGTAGCGCTGGACCCGAAGACCAGGGACCTGGTGATGCGAGTGGTCGGGCCGGTCGGCGTGGTGCTGGTCGGCGAAGGCCCGCCGCACCGGGTCACCAAAATGCTGGCCGCCGAGGAGCGCAAGGCCAAGCGGGTGCTGTCCTCGGTGCCGGTGCATACCGTTCAGGCGGGCCAGGGCAAGGGCCAGGTCGAGCCCCGTAAAGTGCCCTCGCACATCATGCGTATCAAAGGGACCAAGCTGAGCAAGGCCGAAATCGCCGAGGTGCAACGCCGCCTCAAAGCACTCGGCGGTTTGAACGTACCGATCCCCCCTACGAATCGGTCCTGCGACACCGATCGGGTACAGCAGCGCGGCATGAGGGGCGCCCCCGGCAGGATTCGAACCTGCGCTCCCGCCTCCGGAGGGCGGTGCTCTATCCCCTGAGCTACGGGGGCCGACGCGACCACTTACTGTACCAGCCGCTGGGCCACTGCTTCCTGCCGTGCCGCCGCTGCTCGGCGGCACCGCCAGGCTTGGGCGCCGCCTCGCGGCGGGCCCGCCTAGGCCCGCCGCGAGGCGTCGGTGATCTCCCCCACCAGTTCCTCCAGCACGTCTTCCAGGAACACCACCCCGTGCTCGCGTCCTTGCCGGTCGACGACCCGGGCCAGGTGGTGTCCGCTGCGCTGCATCGCGGCCAGCACGTCCTCCACCTCGTCCTGCGGATCGACTCGCTCCAGCGCCCGGATCCGCTTGTCCGGGATCGGCTCGTCGTGGCGACGGTCATCGGCGTACAGCAGGTCCTTCACGTGTAAATAGCCGACGAAGTCACCGCACGACGAGCGAACCGGGAACCGGCTGAATCCGGTGCTGGCCACCAGCCGCTCCACTTGCGCCGGTGTCGACCCGGAGCCGGCGGTGACCAGGTTGACCAGCGGCACCATGACGTCCTCGGCCGTCTTGTCGCTGAACTCCAAAGCGCCGCTCAGCACGCCGGTCTCGTCGCGCAACAGGCCTTCCCGCTGGGATTCCTCGACGATGGACTGCACCTGCTCGATGGTGTAGGTGGAGGCAACTTCGTCCTTGGGATCGACCCGCATGGCCCGCAGCACCAGGTTGGCCATCTCGTTCAGCACCCAGATCGCGGGACGAACCAACCGGGCAGTCCATACCAGCGGAGTGCCCAGCACCAGTGCGGAGCGCTCCGGCCGGGCGATCGCCATGTTCTTGGGCACCATCTCCCCCACCACCACATGCAGGTACACCACGACGGTCATCGCGAACGCGAACGCGATCGGGTGCAGCAGGTTGTCCGGCACGCCCAGCGCATGGAACGGCACCTCCAGTAGGTGCGCGAGCGCCGGTTCGGCGACCGCACCGAGCCCGAGGGAACACAAGGTGATGCCCAGCTGGCAGCAGGCCAGCATCAACGACACGCGCTCCATCGCCCAGATCGCCACTTCGGCGCGGGTGTTGCCTTCGGCCGCGCGGGGTTCCAGTTGCGAGCGGCGGGCCGACATGACGGCGAACTCGGCGCCGACGAAGAACGCGTTGCCCACCAACAGCAGGAACCCGACCACCAGTCCGGTGCCCGTGCTCACCGTGGTGTCCTTGTACCGCGACCGGTCGGCGGGCCGCCGCTGTCCTCCCGGGCGGGCACCGGCGGCGGGTAGTACCTGATCCGCTCGATCCGTCGCCCGGCCATCCGTTCCACCCGCAGGAGCCCGCCGCCGACGCTGACCTCGTCCCCGTCGGCGGGAACTCGTCCCAGCTCGGACATGATGAACCCGGCCAACGTCTCGTAGGAATGGTGGTCCGGCACGTCCAAGCCCAACCTGTCGCGCATCTCGTCCGGACGCACCGATCCCGGCAACCGCCAGCTGCCGTCGCGACCACGGTTGATCCCGAACCGGTTCCGGTCGTGTTCGTCGGTCACCTCACCGACCAGTTCCTCGATGACGTCCTCAAGGGTGACCATGCCTGAGGTACCGCCGTACTCGTCCTCGACGATGGCCATCTGGTTGCCGGATTCGCGTAGCTGCACCAGCAGCGGATCCAGCGGCACCGTCTCCGGAACCCGCAGCACATCGGTCATCAGCATCCCGCACGCCACCTCGGTTCGCTTGCCGGCAGGCACGGTGATCACCTGCTTGATGTGCACCACCCCAGCGATGTCGTCCAGTGACTCCCCGATCACCGGGAACCGGGAATGGCCGGTGCGCCGGGCCAGCTTCAGCACCTCGCTCACCGGCTCGTCCCGGCGTACACCGACGGTGCTGGTGCGATGCGTCATCACATCGGCGGCGGTGTGCTGGGAGAACCCGAGGGTGCGGGTCACCAGCCGCGCGGTGCCCGGGTCCATCGTGCCCGCCTCGGCGGAGCGCTTGACCATGAACGACAGCTCTTCGGGGGACCGCCCGGCCGACAATTCCTCCTGCGGTTCGATACCCAGCCATTGCAGGACCCCGTTGGCGCTGCCGTTGAGTAACCGGATCATCGGGGTCATCGCCCAGGTGAACGCGCGTTGCATCGGCACCGCCCAGGTGGCGGTGGCCATCGGAGCCGAGATGGCCAGGTTCTTGGGCACCAGCTCGCCCAGCAACATCGAGAAGCCGGTGGCCAGGCTCATGGCGATGGCCACGGTGGCCGCCGGCAATGCCTGCTGCGGCACCCCCACCGCCAGCAGCGGCCGGCGCAGCAGGGTGGCCAGCGACGGCTCCACCAGATACCCGACCAGCAGGGTGGTCAGCGTGATGCCGACCTGGGCACCGGACAGCTGCGTGGACAGGCTCTTCAGCCCGGCCGCGATGCCCTTGGCCGACGCGCCCCCTTTCCCAGCGGCCCGTTCGACCTCGACCCGATCCAGGGTCAGCAGCGAGAACTCCGCGGCCACGAACACACCGGTGGCCAGGGTGAGCAGCACTCCCAGGCCCAGCAGAATCCATTCCATGGTCGCTTCACCGTATCCGTTCGCGGCCGGGGACTCACCAGCCTGCCGGCAGCGGCCGGCCTTCTTCGAAGCCGGCCTGGGTCTGCAAGCCCAGGACGGCCCGCTCGTGGAACTCGTCCACGGTACGGGCACCGGCGTAGGTGAACGCCGAACGCACCCCCGAGGCGATGCCGTCCAGCAGGTCCTCCACCCCTGGAGTGGCCGGGTTCACGATCATTCTCGATGACGAGATGCCCTCCTCGAACAGGCCCTTACGGCCTTGCTCGAACGCCGAGTCCCCCGAGACGCGCGCAGCCACCGCCCGCGCGGAGGCCATGCCGAAACTCTCCTTGTAGTGCCGGCCCTCGGAGTCGGTCATCAGGTCGCCCGGGCTCTCGTACGTACCGGCGAACCATGACCCCACCATGACCGAGGAGGCACCGGCCGCCAGCGCCAGCGCGACGTCGCGCGGATGGCGAATCCCGCCGTCGGCCCACACGTGCTTGTCCCGTGCCCGCGCCGCGGCCGCGCACTCGAGCACGGCGGACAACTGGGGGCGGCCCACCGCGGTCATCATCCGGGTGGTGCACATGGCGCCCGGCCCGACCCCCACTTTGACGATGTCGGCGCCCGCATCCAGCAGGTCGTCGACGCCGGAGGCGGTCACCACGTTGCCGGCGACCACCGGCACCCCGGGGTCCAGCGCCCGGACGGCCTGGACCGCGGCGATCATCTTGGCCTGGTGACCGTGGGCGGTATCCACGACGAGCACGTCGACCCCGGTGTCCAGCACCGCTTCCGCCTTGGCGGCAACGTCGCCGTTGATCCCGATCGCGGCCGCCACCCGCAACCGGCCGTGACCGTCCACTGCCGGCGGGTAGATGGTGGACCGCAGCGCGCCGCGATGGGTGAGCACACCGGCCAGCCGCCCGTCGGCGTCCACCACGGGAGCCATCGGCCGCCGCCCGCGCAACAACGTCTCGTAGGCCGCCGACAGGCCGTCCTCACTCAGCACTTCGGACTCGGGCAACGTCAGCAGGTCGCGAGTCATCACATCACGCAGCTGGGTGAACCTGTCGGTGTCGGTGAAGTCGCGGTTGGCGGCCACGCCGACCGGCCGCTGGTCGGCATCGACGACGACGACGGCCCCGTGGGCCCGTTTGGTCACCAGGTGCAGCGCCTCACTGACGGTGGCGTGCGGGTCAAGGACGACGGGAGTCTCCAGCACGCAGTGCCTGGCCTTGATCGAGGCGACCACGTCGCTGGCGATCGTCTCGGCCATCCGCCGCCCGGTCACCGCGGTCATGTTGGCGCTGACGATCGGGATGCTGGTGCCGCAGCCGTCGGCAGTGGTGAGGTCGACATCGAACCGGGACGCGACCTCGGACCGGGCGGGCACCAAGAAAGCGTCGGTGTAGGTCAGATCGCGAACCGGGCCGGGCCCGGCCGGCGGGGTCAGGAAGCGCACAAGTCCACACCATACGCGGGTGGTACGGGCACCGGGCGCTGCCGCCCCCGAGCCCTCGTGGCGCAGGTCGAACGGGCTGGCGGTCCACTCCGCCGATCTGCCGCCGCGTACCCATTGCGGCCGGTAAACCGGCTATTGTTGGCCGTAGCGCACCTGTCGCCGACGACGAGCCGCTGTCAGGAGAAGTACCTCCGGGACAAGAACTCGGTCGACCGCAGCTGGTGGGACGCGCTGGAGCGACTACGACGCAGCAACGGCCGGGGGCCTGCGACGGCCGCAACCAAGCCGCTGGCCCACGGGTCGGCACACCGGCTGGCAGCCCCACCGCCGCAGCCTGCGGGGCGGAGCAGGGCACCCGGCCGTCACCGCGGACCGGACCCGGATCCCCAGCAGAACACGATCAGCATGAACAGCCCGCCACGCGTGGACCTCAGCGATGAGAAGCCGGCCGGTGCCGAACACCAGGGCCACAACCTTCGCCACATCCCACCGCGGCCGGACGCCCGACGCCGGATCCCGCTGCAGGAACCCCCGAAACTGGACCGCGGCGCCGAGCCGTCGTCCATCAAGCTGCGTGGCCCGGCCGCCCGGGTGGTCACCAACATGCAGACCAGCCTGGAACTGCCCACCGCCACCAGCGTGCGCACCGTCCCGGCCAAGCTGCTCGTGGACAACCGCATCGTCATCAACTCGAACCTGGCCCGTGCCCGCGGCGGCAAGGTGTCGTTCACCCACATCATCGGCTACGCCGTCGTGGAGGCGCTGGCCGCGATGCCGCACCTGAACTACCACTTCGGCCAGACCGAGGACGGCAAACCGGCCGTGATCGACCCGGGCCAGGTCGGTCTGGGCATCGCCATCGACCTGGCCAAGGACGACGGCAGCCGCCAGCTGCTCGTCCCGGCGGTGCGCAACGCGGAGCAAATGGAGTTCCGGGAGTTCTGGACTGCCTACGAGGACGTCGTGCGCCGGGCCAGGGCAGGCAAGCTGCAACTGGAGGACTTCACCAGCGTCACCCTCACCTTGACCAACCCGGGCACGATCGGGACCGTGCACTCGGTGCCGCGGCTGATGAAGGACCAGGGCTGCATCATCGGTATCGGCGCCATGGAGTACCCGGCCGAGTACGCCGGGGCCAGCGAGAAGACGCTGGCCGAGCTGGCAGTCAGCAAGGTCATGACGCTGACCTCCACCTACGACCACCGGATCATTCAGGGCGCGGTCTCCGGCCAGTTCCTCAAACTGATTCACCAGAAACTGCTGGGGGAAGACGGCTTCTACGACCGGATCTTCCGGTCGCTGCGGATCCCCTACGAACCGGTGCGGTGGGTACGCGACGCCATCTTCGCCGGTCAGGACGAGATCAACAAGACCGCCCGGGTAGTGGAACTCATCCACGCCTACCGGGTACGCGGCCACCTGATGGCCGACACCGACCCGCTCGAGTACCGGCAGCGCAAGCACCAGGACCTGGACATCCAGTCCTACGGGCTGTCGTTGTGGGACTTGGAACGGGATTTCCCCGTCGGTGACCTGTCCGCCGGCCGGGTCCCCCCGGTACTCAAGCTGCGCGATATCCTCAAGGTGTTGCGTGACTCGTATTGCCGCACCATCGGTATCGAGTACATGCACATCCAGGATCCCGAGCAACGCAGGTGGATCCAGGCCAGGGTCGAGCGGGCACACGAGAAGCCGTCGCGGGAGGAACAGCTGCGGATCCTGCGCAGGCTGAACTCGGCTGAGGCGTTCGAGACCTTCCTGCAGACCAAGTTCGTGGGCCAGAAACGGTTTTCCCTGGAGGGTGGGGAGACGACGATCCCGATTCTCGACGAGGTGCTGTCCCATGCCGCGGCCGAGGGCATCGACGAGGTGTGCATCGGTATGCCGCACCGCGGGCGGCTGAATGTGCTGGCCAACATCGCCGGCAAGTCCTATGAGCAGATCTTCCGCGAGTTCGAGGGTAGGCAGGACCCGCGGTCGGTGCAGGGTTCCGGTGACGTGAAGTATCACCTGGGTACCGAGGGCATCTTCAGCAACAAGGACGGCGAGACCACCAAGGTGTACCTGGCCGCCAACCCCTCCCACCTGGAGGCGGTCAACCCGGTTCTGGAGGGCATCGCCCGGGCCAAGCAGGACAAGCTGAACAAGGCCGGGGAGTCCTTCCCGGTGTTGTCGGTGCTGTTACACGGCGATGCCGCTTTCGCCGGGCAAGGTGTGGTGTCGGAAACGCTGAACCTGTCCCAGCTTCGCGGCTACCGCACCGGCGGCACCGTACACGTCATCATCAACAACCAGGTCGGGTTCACCACCGCACCCGCCGCGTCCCGGTCCTCGGTGTATTGCACCGACGTGGCCCGGATGATCCAGGCGCCGATCTTCCACGTCAACGGTGACGACCCGGAGGCCTGTGTGCGGGTGGCCGGGTTGGCGTTCGAGTTCCGCCAGGAGTTCGACAAGGACGTCGTCATCGACATGATCTGCTACCGCCGGCGCGGGCACAACGAGGGCGACGACCCGTCGATGACCAACCCGACCATGTATTCGCTGATCGAGAACAAACGCTCGGTGCGTAAGATCTATACCGAGTCACTCATCGGCCGCGGCGACATCACCACCGAAGAGGCGGATGAGGCGCTGCGGGACTTCCAGGCTCAGCTGGAGCGAGTGTTCACCGAGACCAAGCAGGCCACTGATTCTTCCACCGACGGTCAGTCCCACGGCGGGCTGGGGCAGCACTCCGCCCAGGCAGCCGACGACTCGGCCACCCCCGCGGTCTCGGCGACCGAGACCGCCATCAGCCGGGAGATGCTCAAACGCATCGGCGACACCCACGTCAGCCCGCCGGACGGGTTCACTATTCACCCGAAGCTCAAGACCCTGCTCGAACGGCGCTCGCAGATGTCCACCGCGGGTGGAATCGACTGGGGATACGGCGAACTCATCGCGTTCGGGTCGCTGTTGATGGAGGGCGTGCCGGTGCGGATGTCCGGCCAGGACTCTCGCCGTGGCACGTTCGTACAGCGGCACGCCGTGCTGATCGACCGGGAGAACGGCGAGGAGTGGACGCCGCTGTTGTACCTGTCCAAGGGGCAAGCGAGGTTCCACATCTACGACTCGTTGCTCAGCGAGTACGCGGCCATGGGGTTCGAGTACGGCTACTCGGTGGAGCGCCCGGACGCGTTGGTGCTGTGGGAAGCGCAGTTCGGCGACTTCGCCAACGGGGCGCAGACAATCCTGGACGAGTTCGTGTCCAGCTCCGAACAGAAGTGGGGACAGAACTCCTCGGTGACGCTGCTGTTGCCGCACGGCTACGAGGGCCAGGGCCCGGACCATTCCTCCGCGCGTATCGAGCGGTTCATGACCCTGTGCGCGGAGAACAACATGCGGGTGGCGATGCCGAGCAACCCGGCGTCCTATTTCCATCTGTTGCGCCGGCAGGCGTACGCCCGCCCGCGGACTCCGCTCGTGGTGTTCACGCCGAAGTCGATGCTGCGGTTGAAGGCGGCGGCCAGCGGTGTTGAAGACTTCCTCACCGGGCGGTTCCGGTCCGTCATCGGCGAACAGCACGCCAGCCCGGAACAGTTGCGGCAGGTGGACCGAGTACTGGTGTGTTCCGGCAAGGTCTATTGGGATCTGCTGGCACAGCGGGTGTCGCTGGGCGACCAGAAGACCGCGATCGTCCGGGCCGAGCAACTGTACCCGCTGGCCGAAGACGAATGGCACCAGGCGTTCGCCCCGTTCGGCTCGCACACGGATGTGGTCTGGGTACAGGAAGAGCCGCAGAACCAAGGTGCCTGGCCGTTCATGGCACTGAATCTGCCAGCGGTTCTCGACCGCGGCCTTCGGGTGGTCAGCCGGCCCGCGTCGGCGTCACCGGCAACCGGGTCCAGCAAACGGCATGCGGCCGAACAAGAGGCTCTGGTCGCACAAGCATTCGACCGCGGCTGAGGCGCCCTACCCGCCCCCGCCGGCGGGCAAGTGGTTCGCCGGTGCCGGTACCGGTGCGGCAGGATGGCCCTTGTGTATTTCACCGACCGCGGCATCGAGGAACTGCAAGACCGGCGCGGCAACGAACACGTGAGCCTGGCATGGTTGGCCGAGCAGTTGCAGGTCTTCGTCGACCTGAACCCGGACTTCGAGGTTCCGGTCGATCGGTTGGCCACCTGGCTGGCCAGGCTGGACGATGACGAGGAAGCGGTCGACGAGGATGAGTGAGCCGCCTGCGGGCGGCGCGGCGCAAACACCGAGGAGAAGAAGGCAGGCTGGACGTGACCGATGAAGCAATGCCCCACGGGCTACGGATCTGTGTGGTCGGCGACGACCTGGTCGCCGGCATGGGCGACGGCAAGTCCCTCGGCTGGGTAGGCCGGGTTGCGGCCCGCACCGGGGCACCGGCCGGCGGGATCGCCGTGTTTCCGCTCGGCGTGCCGGGAGAGGGCTCGGCCAGCCTGTTGAAACGGTGGCAGCAGGAGTGCGGTCTGCGGTTCGCACAGGGGTCGGACAACCGCCTGGTGGTCGGAGTGGGCACCCACGATCTGGACACCGACCTGTCGCTGGCCCGGTCCCGGCTGAACATGGCCAACATCCTGGACGAGGCATTCTCCCGGTCCATCTCCAGCTTCGTCGTCGGGCCCCCTCCCAGTGGTGATCCGGACCGGGACGAGGCCATCTCGGCGCTGTCAGCGGCGTTCGCGGACGTCTGCGACCGCCGCAGCGTGCCGTACGTCGACTGCTACACCCCGCTGGCTACCCACGACCAGTGGCACGCCGACCTGGCCGCCGGTGACGGCCAGCATCCCGGCCAGGCCGGGTACGGGCTCATGGCGTGGCTGGTGCTGCATGGCGGCTGGCACCAGTGGCTAGGCATCCCGCAGGAGTAGGAGAGTCCAAGCCGGTCCAGGCAAGGTCAATCCAGGGTGAACACGATCTTGCCGGTGTGCTGCCCGGATAGCATCCGCTGGAACCCGTCCCGGGCTTGCCCCAGTGGCATCGAGGAGTCGATGCGCGGCCGCACCCCGGTTCTCAGGCACAGTTGCACCAGCCGCTGCAGTTCCTGCCGGTCGCCCATCGTCGAACCACGAACGTTCAACTGCAGGAAGAACACTCGGGTCAGGTCTGCCGACGGCCCGGGGCCGCTGGTGGCGCCGCAGGTGACGATGGTGCCGCCCGGGCGCACGCTCTTCACCGAGTGAGCCCAGGTGGCCTCCCCCACGCTGTCCATCACCGCGTCCACCCGTTCCGGCAGCCTGGCACCGGACTCGAAGGTTTGATCCGCGCCGAGTTCCAGTGCGTGCTGCCGTTTGTCCTCGTGACGGCTGGTCACCCACATCCGGTACCCGGCCGCCGCTCCGAGGGCTACCAACGCGGTGGCCACTCCGCCGCCGGCTCCTTGCACCAGCACCGTGGACCCGGGCGGGCACCCGGAACGGCTGAACAGCATGCGGTAAGCGGTCAACCAGGCCGTCGGCAGGCAGGCAGCCTCGGCGAAGCTGATGCCGGCCGGCTTGTCGATGAGGTTGCCCGCCGGGACCCGCACGGTTTCGGCGAAGGTGCCGGGGTACTTCTCCGAGAGCAGGCTGCGTTGGGGATCGAAGGTCTCGTCCCCGGACCAGCCAGGGCTGGCGATCACGGAATGGACGATGACTTCGCGGCCGTCCTCGCTCACCCCGGCGGCGTCGCAGCCGAGGATCATCGGCAACCGGTCCTCGGGCAGGCCCACCCCACGCAGGCTCCAGATGTCGTGATGGTTCAACGCGGCAGCCTTCACCGCAACGGCCGGCCAGTCCTCAGGTACCTGCGGCGGGTCCACATTCTCGACCCGCAGCCCGGCCAGTGGGTCGGTCGGGTCGGTCCGGGCGGCGTAGGCAGCAAGCATGTCGTTCACGGTATCCGGCCCGCTTGCTCACCCGGTAGGGGCGGCCACGGGTGATTCGCGGGCGCAGGCCGGCTCGCCACCAGCCCCCAGGGGCCGAGCGGGCCATGGACGACGGACTACGGACGAACGACCCCGTCGGCGTGCGCGGCGACGGCCACTGCCTCGCTCACCCGCGGGCACACGTCCTCGTTGAACACACCGGGCACGATGTGCTCCGCCGTGGGTTCGGCCACCACGTCGGCGATGGCCTGAGCAGCGGCCATCTTCATGCGCTCCGTGACGCGGGTGGCGCGAGCGTCGAAGGCTCCCCGGAACACCCCGGGGAAGGCCAGCACGTTGTTCACCTGGTTGGGCAGATCACTGCGCCCGGTCCCGTATATGGTTGCGATGCGTTGCCCGACTTCAGGTTTCACTTCGGGGTTGGGATTGGCCAGCGCCAGCACGACCCGGTCGGGGGCCATCAGCTCGACCTCTTCCGCGCTGACTCGGGCCCCGGACACGCCGATGAACACGTCGGCACCGTCCAGCGCGTCGGCCAGCTTCCCGCACACGTCGCTGGGGTTGGTGACGGCAAGCAGATCCTGCTTGTACTCGGGCAGGTTGGGCCGGTCCGGGCCGATGACACCACGAGAGTCGGTGATGATGACGTCGTAGACACCGGCCGCTCGCAAGATGCTGGCGATCGCGACCCCGGCCGCGCCGGATCAATGCCGCCAGCGTCACGATGGCGGTGCCGTGCTGGTCGTCGTGGAAGACGGGGATGTCCACCCGGTCCTGCAGAGCTTGCTCGATCTCGAAACACCGCGGTGCGGCGATGTCTTCGAGGTTGATGCCGCCGAACGTCGGGGCCAACGCCGCACAGATGGTGACGATCTCCTCGACGTCGGTGGTCTGTAGGCAGATCGGAATCGAGTTCAGCCCGGCGAAATGGTGGAACAGCAGCGATTTCCCTTCCATCACCGGCATGGCGGCCCGCGGCCCGATGTCGCCCAGGCCGAGCACGGCAGTGCCGTCGGAGATCACCGCGACGGTGCTGGCCCGGGTGGTGTAGGTGTCCGCCAGCTCGGGGTCCTGGGCGATCATCTGGCATACCTGGGCGACGCCCGGACTGTAGGCGATGGACAGGTCACGACGGTCCCGCAACGCGATCCGCGGCGTGGTGAGGAGCTTGCCGCCCAGATGTGCCGACAGTACCTCCGCGGTCGTGAAGGCGATCGGGGCGGTAGGGTCGCTGGTCGTCGTGGGTGTGGCGGCGGCTTCGGATCGCGTCATCACGCTGAGGAACCTCTGTGCTGATGGGTTACGGGAGGTGACGGCCGCCCGGTGTGGGGATCTGCTCACACCTGCGGGTACCAGGGAGGGGGTGACCCGAGCGCCAAGCATGCCAGACAGGCCCTGCCGGCGCACACCCCTCATCACCCGCACCCCTCATCAACGCCGGGTAGCCAGGACGATGAAGGCCCCCTCACGGCCCGTTCACCGATAACGGGCGGTACCTGCCGACGAATGACCCTGGCCCAGCGGCGCTGGCCGTGGCCACACCCTGGCCACCACCCGGGCTCGGATGTGCTGGGCGGGCACCGGGCCGAAAACCCGGGAGTCGGTTCCTTCGTGGGGATTGTCGCCCTCCAGCCAGTAGCCCTGCGCCTCGATGCGCCGTACCCGTTTCACCCCCAGGCCGCGACCGCCCGGTAGCAACGCAACCACCACCTGCCCCGGTCCGGGACTTCGGCCCTGGTGCACCAGGTGCACGAGCAGCAGATCTCCCTCGCGCAGCGTCGGCAGCATGGAGCGGCCTCGCACCCGCGCCAGGCGCCACCCACGCTGCCGACTCGCACCCACGGCAGGTAGTGTCGCAGGTGTCCCAACCGGTCTCTGCCTGAGGAGCACGACCCTATGCGGCTTTTTGCCATCACCGAGGTTTCCGCCCACTGCGACCTGCCCTGCGGTGTCTACGACCCCGCGCAGGCCCGTATCGAGGCCGAGTCGGTCAAGATGATCTGCCAGAAATACGCCGATTCCTCCGATGAGGTGTTCCGTACCCGGGCGATCATCATCAAGGAGCAGCGCTCGGAACTGGTCAAGCATCATCTGTGGGTGCTGTGGACCGACTACTTCAAGGCGCCGCATTTCGAGAAGTACCCGAATCTGCACACGCTGGTCAACGAGGCCACCAAGCTCGCCGGCGGCGGCGACGGCACCAAGTCCAACATGGACGTCGAGACCGCGGACAAGCTGCTGGCGATGATCGAGGAGATCGCCGAGGTCTTCTGGGAGACCAAGCAGGCCTGACCAGCAAGTAGGCCCGACCGCCAAGAAGACCCGACCAGACGGTTCAGCCCCCACCCGTAGCGCACCGATAGACCGCGCTGCAGCTAGCGCACCGCATCAGGGTGGCCGGCGCTTGCTGGCTAGCCGGCCCTGCTGCCCAGCCGGTCGCGGAGCCAGGCTAGGTCAGCCAGGTGTTCCCTGGCTCCGCCCGGAGTCTCGCAGATGACGGGTGCGTTCGCCGCGGCGATCATCCCGGTCAGCTGATCGGCGTCGATCTGCCCCCTGCCCAGGGATGCGTGCCGGTCGGCCCCGGAGCCGGCGGGGTCACGAGAATCGTTGGCGTGCACCACGTCGATGCGCCCGGTGATGGACAGGATGTCCGCCACGATCGTGTCCAGATCTACTCCGGCCGCGTGCGCGTGACACGTGTCCAGACAGAAGCCGACCCGGTCGAAGCCGTCGGCGTCGCTGATCGCTTCCCATACTCGCGCGATGCTGTCCACGTGGCGGGTCATCGCGTTGTTTCCGCCGGCGGTGTTCTCGATCAGCAGGGGTAGCTTGACGTCGCAGGACTCCACGGCCTTGCGCCAGTTGTCGTATCCGGCCGCGGGATCGTCGTTCTTGGTCACGTGTCCGCCATGCACGATGAGCCCTTTGGCACCGATCCGGGCAGCCGCGTCGATGTGTTGCTGCAGCAGCTTGCGCGACGGGATGCGGATGCGGTTGTTGGTGGACGCCACGTTGATGATGTAGGGCGCGTGCACGTACAGGTCGACCCCGGCTTGCTCGGCGGCCGACCGCAATGCCTCGGCTCCGCCCGGGTAGCGAATCTGCGGACCCTGGTAGCTCTGCGGATCGCCCAAGAAGTGCTGGACGATGCCGGTCTTGCGTGCCGCCGCCTCAGCGACCGGATCCTGTTGGTCGACGTGGGCCCCGAGCTTCACCCGGCCACCATAGCCCGCGGCCGCAGCGCCGCGGCCGCCGGGCGATCGGCCGCGCCTGCCCGGTCGCCGAGTGGAATCCAGCAGAGTGGTGTTGACGGATCGTAAACCTCCATGGGTGCCTGATGTGCCCGCCAGCAGGCATAAGATACGGTGCGGCGCACGATGCGACGGTCACGGACCGTGGCGTCGCGGCGCCCACGCACCGGCACCGAAGGGACGCCTACTCATGACTGACTGCACGGCCCGGATCGGGTCATCGAAAGTCGGGTCGTGGGGGCGGCACCTGCTGTGGCGCGGGGTGTGGGACATCCTGGGCGGGGTGACCATCACCGGCCCACGCCCGGTCGGCCCGGCGATCCTGGTGGCCAACCACTCCTCCCACGCCGATACTCCGGCCCTGCTGGCGGCGATGCCGCCGTCGAGCCGGCCGGCAGTCGTCGCCGCCGCGGACTACTGGTTCGACAAACCGTTCAACCGGGCGGTGGTCAGTTCCATCGTGCCGGCGCTGCCGGTCCGCCGGCACGAACACGGTGCCTACGAGGGGTTGCGGGCCGCGGTGGCGCCGGTGCTCGAACGCGGCGGGGTGGTGGTCATCTTTCCGGAGGGGACCCGTTCCACCAGCGACAAGATCGGTGGTTTCGCGCCGGGCGCGGTCCGGCTGGCCGACGAGTTCGACGTCCCGTTGATCCCGTGCGCGATCCTGGGCACCAGGGACGTCCTGCCCAAGAGTGGGTCGCTGCGCAAGGGCCCCACCGAGGTGCGGTTCGGGCACGCCTTCAACAGCGACGGGCTGGCTGCCGACCGGCTCGGCGCACTGATGGCGTCCAAGCTGTTGCGTGAAGAGGTCGAACACATGCGGGACCGGGCCCCGATGGCCGCTCCGGTCTCCCGGACGTGGCAGGCGGTGGACAACCTCAACGGTTCCCCTTTCGGGCCCATCGGAGCCTTCGCGTGGGGTCTGGGCGACGCGCTCATCCTGCCCGCTCCCGCAGAGGTGGAGCTTGCCGCCTTCGCCGGTACCCGGCCCAAGTGGGTGGTGCCGCAGGCATTGGCGGTCGCGGCCGGGTCCACGGCGGGTGTGGCCGTGCACGTCGCGCTGGCCCGCCGCGGCATCAAGTTCCCGTTGTTGTTGACCACCCGCCGGATGCGGGCTGCCGCTGCTGGGCATCTGGCCGTGAACGAATGGGGTTTGCGCCACCAGATGTTCAACGGCATCCCGGTCAAGGTCTACGCCGACGAAGCCGCGAAGACCAAGATGCCGCTGCGCAAGATTGTCGGCGCGGCCGCGGTGGGACGCGGAACCAAGATCCTCGCGTTCGGCGCGGTGGGCACCGGCGTGTCCTGGTGGTCGCACCCGGCCGCTCGCCGGTTGTGGGGTCCGTGGATGATCGCCACCGGCATCGGATGGGCGTTGAATCAGCGGCACCGGCACAATCGGTGGTCCTGACCAGGACTTGCCGGTTGCCGGACGCCGTGGGAACGGGTGACCCGTACCAGGAGGCTCAGACGATGATGCCCCGTTGCCGCAGCGCCACCGTCAGGTCGTGGGGTGAGGAGGAGGCCGTCATCGCGTCGTCGAGTGCCACGATGCCGTCGCGGATCAACTCGACCAGGTGCTGGTCGAAGGTCCGCATGCCGTAGAAATCGCCGTCGGCCACCAGGTCCTGGATGCTGTGGGTCTTGTTCGGGTCGATGATGGCATCAGCGATGCGGCCGGTATTGATGCAGATCTCCATCGCCACGCAGCGTCCGTGCCCGTCGGCCCGCGGAACCAACCGCTGGCAGATGATGCCCTTGAGTGCGCCCGCCAGCGACAGCCGGATCTGCTTCTGCTCCGACAGCGGGAAGAAGTCGATGATGCGCGAGATGGTCTCGGTGGCATCCGTGGTGTGCAGGGTGGACATGACGAAGTGGCCGGTCTCGGAGGCGGAAATCGCGGCCCGCACCGTCTCCACGTCCCGCATCTCACCGACCAGTACCACGTCCGGGTCCTGGCGCATCGCGGCCCGCAGCGCGGTGTTGAAGTCCTCGGTGTCGATGTTGACCTCGCGCTGGTTCACCATGCTCCGCTCGTCATGGTGCAGGACCTCGATCGGGTCCTCGATGGTGACGATGTGCGCCTCGCGGTGGGTATTGATGTGGTGCACCATTCCGGCCAGCGTCGTGGTCTTTCCGGACCCGGTCGGCCCGGTGACCAGCACCAGACCCCGCGGCTCCAGCGACAGCGACTCGATAACGGTGGGAATACCCAGCTGAGCCAGCGTGATGGCCCCCTCCGCGACCCGCCGGAAGACCAGGGCGGCGGCTCCCCTGGCCCGGAACACGTTCACCCGGAACCGTCCGAACCCGGGCAGGGTGTAGGCGAAGTCCGCCTCCTGCGTCTCCAGGAACCTCTGGTACTGCTCGGCGGTCATGACCTCGGTGGCCATGTATTCGGTGTCTTGGGACGTCAGCGCTGCGGTATCCAAGCGGCGTAGCCGACCGTCCAGACGAACCCGCGGCGCGGAACCGACCTTGCAGTGCAGGTCGGACCCGACGACGTTGACCAGGACCTGCAGGAACGGCAGCACCGACATGGGCTCCAGTGCCGCACGCTCACCGCGAGCGTCGTCCACCGCCTCCTGGACAGGCACGTCGATCTCGGTAGTCACCCCTGCAGTGTCGGGGAGCCCGCCGTCCGTCTTGAGATCGGTCAGTCTACGACGACCAGAAGGTCACCCTCCTGCACTACGTCACGGGCCTGCATACGTCACCGGCCTGCCCTACCTCACCGGCGGGCATCGCGATCCTGGTCACCGTGCCGTGCCCTTCCGGAACAGCCGGAATCTCCATCTTCATCGACACCAGCAACACCGGAGCCTGCCCGGCTTGCACCTTTTCGTCTTGGTGCACCAAGACCGAGAGCACGGCGCCGACCATGTCCGGCCGCACTCGCTCGGCCATCGCGCCGCCCTTCCGCTCGCCCGTGTGGAACCGGGGTGAGTCCTATGCCACCCGGCCCGGTTGCGCACCGGCGGCGGCACCGGCATCGTGGCCGGCGGGGCCACGGCACGCGGGCCGCAGACCGGTAGTGCCGATCAGCTGTAGCGGCTCACCCGCACCGTGGTGATGCGCTGCATGATCCGCATCCTCAGTTCTGCGGGCGCACGCTCACGCGTGCAACAGCGGCGCACCATGGCCTTCATCACCCGGTCCAGCTCGTACTGGGTCAGGCACGGCGCGCACTCGGCCAAGTGCTGAGCGATCGCCTCGGGCTGCAGATGCCCGTCCTCGCCGTCCAAGTAGCTGTACAGGTCCGCAAGGACCTCCGCACAGTCGGTTTCGTGGGGCCTGCCACAGCTCATGAGCGGGCCTCCCCCGCACCGACCAGTCCGCGCTCGCGCGCATAGTCGGCGAGCATGTCGCGCATCTGCCGCCGGCCGCGGTGCAATCTCGACATCACGGTACCGATCGGGGTGTCCATGATCTCGGCGATCTCTTTGTAGGCGAACCCTTCGACATCGGCGTAGTACACCGCCATTCGGAATTCTTCCGGGAGCGCCGCGAGCGCCTCTTTGACGTCGGAGTCCGGTAACCGGTCCAGCGCCTCGGCCTCCGCGGACCGCAACCCTGACGCCGACCGGGACTGCGCTTGTGCCAACTGCCAGTCCTGCATCTCCTCGAAGGTGTCCTGCATCGGCTGGCGCTGCTTCTTGCGATAGGAATTGATATAGGTGTTGGTCAGGATCCGGTACAACCACGCCTTGACATTGGTGCCCGGTTTGTACTGGTGGAACGCGGCAAACGCCTTGGTCATGGCCTCCTGGACCAAGTCCTCGGCGTCGGTGGGATTGCGGGTCATCCGCAGCGCAGCGGAGTACAACTGATCCACATGCACCATCGCGTCCCGTTCGAAACGAGCGACCCTTTGGTCCTGGGTCTCCGCGTTCAGGTCGACGTCCGCGTCGTCGAAGGCGTCCGCCGTCGGCTCGAGGTCTGCGGGGCGCGCACCGCTGTGGCCCGTCCTGTGCTGGTCGGTCCGGTCAGCTTGGTCATCGGAGTGCGTAGCCATCAGGAGGAATTCTACTGCCCGGCTCGCCCATGCGGCACGGTGAACGGGGTCCGCGGCCACCTCCCTGGGCAGGACGTCGACCAGCATCGCACTCCAATTCCACGGCGTGTCGCGGCCACCACGCTGACGGCGGTGCCAACACGCCAGCCACCCAGCGCATTCCCGGACCGGCGCGTAGCCCGCTCGCGCCGTACGGTCCAGCGACGGTCGTCGCCCTACTCGTCTGGCTCAGACCGGCCAGTCCAATGCCAGCTCGGGCTGTCCGGAGATGTCGATGGGCGCCACCAGTTCCGGCCCCCGGTTGGCGACGTTTCCGACGGCAGGCGATACCGGTACCGCCCGGAACCGCCCGGCGTCCACCGCGGCGGCCGTGCGCATCATCGCCGCACCCTCCGCCGCCTGATCGAGAGTAGGGTCCAGCCAGTCCGGCCACGCCGACGGATCCAGGACCAGCGGCATCCGGTCGTGGACCTGGGCCAGCGGCCCGGGTTCGGCGGGCCGGGTGAGGATCGTATAGGTGACCCACCAGGCAGCCGGGTCGTTCTTGTCCGCGACGCGCGGGTCACGCCAGAACTCGTACAGGCCGGCGAAGGCCAGCGGCACCGCATCGGCACGTATCATGAAATAGGGCTGCTTGCCGGGCTTTCCGTACTTGCCGGGCCGCCCGGTGACACGCCACTCGAACCAGCCGTCGGCCGGGACCAGGCAGCGCCGGGCCGCCAACGGCTTGCGAAAAGCGGAGCTGTGCGCCGCCTTCTCCATCCGTGCGTTGATCATCCGCGAGC
>PDWJ01002155.1_pt1 | contig 22533 bp, 17 predicted proteins | sample 1430881 | NCBI WGS metagenome assembly PDWJ01 (sample SAMN01162460, study PRJNA174530) | Oral metagenome, whole genome shotgun sequencing project. | biome: Marine environment; feature: Marine mammal; material: Swab sample of the gingival sulcus; isolation source: swab sample of gingival sulcus... | reverse complement strand
ATGGAATCACAGCTTTTATTGGAATTGTCTGGCTCCCAAGGGTTCCACCCAGCCGTCCGAAGCCCTGACAGCAAAAATTACCCAGACGTTTGGCAGTATGGAAACCTTCAAGGAGGAATTTTCCAAGCTTGCCGTTGGTACTTTTGGTTCTGGCTGGGCCTGGCTGGTACAGAATCAGGATGGCTCCCTTGCCCTTGTCAGCACAAGCAATGCAGCCACTCCCCTTACCCAGGGCCAGACACCTCTTTTGACCTGTGATGTATGGGAACACGCCTATTATATTGATTACCGCAATGCCAGACCCACATATCTTCAAGAGTTCTGGAGTATTATTAATTGGGAGTTTGTGGAGAAAAACCTGAAGTAAGGTTTCCGCAAGCATGCTTGCAATGCTTTTTTCGGCTCTGGACGGGATGCTTCCTGTTCAGGGCCTTTTTTATGAGAAAGTCTTAAATAAAAAACAACAGAATATTCAATGGAGTTATTTTTTTACCTGTCTGGTTTGCCCTGTCCGGGAATCTTGCAGAATGATGCGATACAGCTTCTCAATAAAATCAGGTTCCATGTTGAACCGGGCTGCCAGATTTCGTACATTGGCAATCAGTTCTGCTTCCCTTACCGGATGGAATACGGGCATCTGGTATGTTTTTTTTAAGGATACCACTTTTGCCACTTCATCCCTGCGCCGGGCAAGAAGGGAAAGAATCTGGGTATCAATGACCTGTCCTGTGATATAGGCAGACAAAGGAGAACATAAAAATCCTACTGCCTGGGCGACTTCCTGGCAGGTGCCCATGCGGCGAGCAGGAATCATGGATAATATGGCATCCTGGGAAAGCCCCTGGGTCATTTCTGATTCAATGAATCCGGGAGCCACGGCATTTACGGTAATGTTTCTGGCGGCCATTTCCTTTGCCAGCGCCTTGGTTGCGCCGATGAGTCCTGATTTGGATGCAGAATAATTTACCTGGCCTGCCTGGCCTGCCTGGCCTGAGGTTGAGGTGATATTCACAATTCTGCCATACCTTTTGGACAGCATGGATTTAACAACAGGCTTTGTTACGTTGAAGAATCCATTAAGATTCACATCCAGAACATTGTGCCAGTATTCTTCTTTCATTCGAATCAAAAGCCCGTCCTTTGTAATTCCGGCATTATTGACCAGAATATCAATTTTTCCCTTTTCCTGAAGAATGTCAGCAACGGCCTGGTCCGAATCTTTTGGGTTGGTAACGGTAAAAGCAAGGATTTTCCCCTGGCCCCCGGCCTGTTCAATGGCGGCAAGGGTGGATTTTGCGCCTTCTTTGCTGGAATGGTAATTGACATAAACAAAACAGCCGCGGGCGGCAAGTTCCATGGCAATGGCCCGGCCAATACCCCGGCTGGCTCCGGTAACAAGGGCAACCTGGTTGGAAAAGGAATCTGGGGATTTTGTATTCATGGCATACCTTTTTTGATGTTACGCCGGGAAAAGCGATAAAAGATTTCTTCTGGCATCAGCATACTGGATACCCACCTGGACAATATCTCCCTGTCTGAAATGAAATCCTGAATGGGGCATACGCACATCCAGCATCAGTTCTTTGAGCAGGATCTGATAATCATTTCTCTGGGTATCCAGAACAAGGGCTTCAAAGGTGTGCCTTTTCATCCCTTCCAGGTATTTGATCAGCCAGTAGCGTTTTCTGGAGGCTTGCATCCGGCTTGCATTGGCAATGGGAAGAGAAACCATTTGCAAAATTTCTTCCAGTTTCTTTGGCGAATAGGGTTCTCCCATTCCCAGAACCGCCTTGATTTGACGCTGGGTAAGTAAATCATGGTATCTTCTTATGGGAGATGTGGCAGTTACATAGGCTTGTACTCCCAGGCCGGAATGGGATTCCGGTCTGGTGGAAACTTCGGCACGGCTCAATTGCTTGATCTGCTGAAAATTGGGCATGAGTCCGGTTTCGATTCCCGTAAAAATCCGTTGCTTGGGTGGGGCCTGGGACCGGAACACCGCAGGCATGGAATGGTCGCAAAGAAATTTTGCCATCAGGGAGTTGGCAAGAATCATCATTTCAGAAACCAGCATCCTGGATGGATTTTCCCGGTCAATTTTGGCGTACTGAATTTGACCGTTGTCATCAACCCAGACGTTGACTTCCGGCAGGGTAATCTGCACGGCTCCTGCCTTCAGACGTTTTTCCCGAAGCTGGGTGGCCATTTTGTATAAGGTGGTAATGGGATCGGCCTTGCCGTTATGCAAATTGGCATCGGCATAGCTCATTTGTTCGTGAACCATGATAATACTTGGGATTACCTGCACATCCAGAATTTCAAAAAATCGGTTCATCTGAATCATGGTGGAAATGCCGGGCCGGGTTTCATCCTGCTTCAGGCTGCATAATTCGTCTGACAGGATACAAGGAAGCATTGGAATTTTATCATCGGGCATGTAAATGGAATTTCCACGGTTTCTGGCAGCAATATCCAGAATATCATCGGGAGCAATATATGCGCTGACATCAATGATATGAATTCCCAGACAATAGCCCTGATCCGTGGTTTCCAGACTGATGGCATCGTCAAAATCCAGGGTGGATTGTCCGTCAATGGTAATCAGGTGCAGGTGGGTTAAGTCTGTTCTTTTGGGATCGTTGTAGATGCTGTCATGGGTATCACACAGCTTCTGGGCCTTTTCCATGACCGGACGGGAAAACTCCTGGGAAACTCCCAGCCGGAGTTTTTCTATATTTTCATCCGGCCCCCAGATGTTTGCATTGACAAAAATTCCAAACAAAAGGTCTGGCGTGCCTATCCCTGATTTTTTTACCATTTGTCTTGCCAGGGAAGCATCCCTTGCCTCATTACCGAACAGGTAGTAATCTTTGAGAATATCAATAATTCCGTTTTGAGGAGGGGCAATGGAAATGGACTCCTCCTGACTTCTTGTCATGGCGTAAAGCCATTGTGCCCCTTCCTGTAACAGATTGTTTTTTCTTTGTGTTTCTTGGAGCTGGCGTTTCCTTGCCTCCACCTGTTCCGGTGTATAGGGAATAAACAGGGCATTGGCCAGTTTAAAGTACAGATTATTTTTGAAAAAGGCCCGGAGAACCGCAGCTTCATGATCCGATGTCAGGGGAGGGGTAAAACAGAACGTGGTCATGGCATCCATGTCAATCTCTCCAGATTCTTCATGGAGGATTTCCCACAACTCTGCCACATCTATACTGCCGGACAAGTCCTGACGCTTTTTTGCGATTTCCTTGAGTTGACTGACCAATTCTGATCTTGAAAGGCTGGTATCAAGACGGGCTGTGCCGATATGGGACAGCCTTTTTTCCGAACAGTTTACCTCCCTGTTATTTTCCGTGAGCAGGGATAACCTTCCTTTCTGGAGGTTAATAATGACTGCCAGGATAATTTTTTGCTGGTCAATATATTCTACGATCTGTCCTGTTTCCATAAGAGCAAAAATATACCAGCATATCTGGGGAAAGTCAAATAAAGAGCGTTGTCTGAAATGCAACAGACAAATTATAACTATTTGATTTTTAGTTATTATTATGTGGGGAAAATGAAGCCAGCCAGAGCTTCAGGGCAACAAAGAATCAGGCGTATTCGTTAAGCTTATTTCGCAGGGTTCTGACACTGATTCCCAGAATTTTGGCGGCATGGGTACGATTGCCCTGGGTTTGATCCAGGGTTTTAAAAATCATCTGCTGTTCCATATCTTTCAATGAGCCTGTCAGTATGGCTGCATCCACAGCAGGAGAGGTCTCAGATTCCTGGGCGGACTGGGACTGCTGTGCCAGGGATTCCGGTGGAACGCCTTCCATGAGCAAATCTGCCGGTGATATCTGTGGGGACGCACTTAACAGGACAGCCCTGTGAATAATATTTTCCAGTTCCCTGACATTGCCGGGAAAAGAATGGGCAGAAAGAGTGGACAATGCCTGCTGGGACAGCCCCTTTACTTTTCGTTTGTCCAATGCCGAGTATTTTTTGACAAAAAAATCGCACAGCAATTCCAGATCGCCATTCCTGTCCCGGAGGGGAGGAATGACCACAGGAATGGTATTCAGACGATAATACAGATCCTGACGGAATTGTCCTGCATCCACGGCTTGTTTGGGTTCCCGGTTGGTGGATGCCAGTACCCGGACATCCAGAGACACCCCTTGGGTTCCGCCCACCCTGTCTACCATTTTTTCCTGAAGTACCCGTAACAGCTTTGCCTGAAGATGAATCTGCATTTCTGTGATTTCATCCAGAAACAAGGTTCCGTGGTTGGCCAGCTCAAATTTTCCTGCCTTGCGGGAGATGGCCCCGGTAAAGGCTCCTTTTTCATGGCCGAACAATTCACTTTCCAGAAGATTTTCCGGTAATGCTGCACAGTTAATGGCAATAAACGGCCCGGAACTCCGATTGCTTTTTTCATGGATCAATCGGGCGAACAACTCTTTTCCTGTGCCGCTTTCTCCCTGAATAAATACCGATGCGCTGGAATCTGCCACCCGATCCACAAGGTGTAAAAGTCCCTGCATGGCAGGATCCTTTGTGATAATGGAGATCCCCTGGGAATCAGCAGAAAGAGCCGATGGTTTTTGGGCTTTGTTCTCTTTGGTACTGGCCGCAGCCTCCCGGACGATCAACTCCAGTTGCTCCGGGTCCAGAGGGCGAATGAGATAATCCAGGGCACCAGCTTTCATAAGGGTCACAGCCTGCTCTACCCTGGCTTCAGGCGACGTTACCAATACCCTGCACCGGGGATGGGAATTCAGACATTGGGACAGAAATTCCAGGATGGATAACTGGGGAGTGGTTTCATCCACGATGACCATGAAAGGCAGTTTTTCTGAAAACACCTCCATTGCCCTGGTCCCCTGGGAAAGGGAATCCACAAGAAAACCCCAGGATTCAAAGAGTCTTGTATATTCCATACGCTCTTTCGGGTCTTCAAGTATGAGAAGAATACGATTGCCGGACACAGAGTTTTATCCCATCATTAGGAGTTAGTAAGGGCCTGGGCAAGCTCCAGGGTTTCCAATCGTTGTTTTGCCAGTCGGGCCCAGACAGAATCGTAGTTCTGGGCCACCTTTGTAAAAGCCTCCCTGGCCTTGGCAACGATATTGCCTTTTTGATAGGCATCCCCCAGGAGAAAGCCAATATTGGCTTTGCCGTCTCCTTCCTGGGAAAAATCCAGGGCCCTTGCATAGGATTGTGCCGCATGGGTATAGTCTTTGGCTTTTATCTGGACAGCGCCAAGATCCTTGTAAGCTTTGGCCAGCAAGGGATAATGGGTGCCAGGGGCTGCGGCAATATGGTCAATTCCCCGACGACGGTATTTGGCAGCCTTGGAAAGCTCATTGCCTTTTTCATATACCTGTGCCTGCAAAAACAAAATATCTGCCTTTTCCAGGTCATCCCTGGAAATGGAAAATGCCTTTTTCAAACGGGCCGTAGCCAATGTGAGTTTGTTTTTTTCCTCATATATTTTCCCCATACGAACCAGGGCCTTTACCCTGGATTTATGGGTGGGAAATTGTTTGACAAAACCTGCAAACAATTTCAGGGCATCATCATCTCGCTGGGTTTCATCCATAGCAACCCCCAGGCCAAAGAGAAGCTCGGCAGGCCGCTGATTTCTTTTATATCGTTTGTAGCCATTTATCAAATGATTAAATGCCTGTTCGTATAATTTTGCTTTCAGGTAGGCCGTTCCAACAGACAATTCTGCCCTTTTGCTGTCCATTTTATCTACTTTTACCTGATCCTGTTCATAGCGTTTGAGAACGCCTGTATAGTTGCCTTCCTGTAACTGGGATTTAAACAGGGCCTCATAGGCTTTTTGCATCAGTTTTACCGCTTCATATCGAAGACCTTTTGGATGGGTGGACAACAGATCTTCTATTTCCTTGATACATTTATCATATTCCCCGTTCTTTTGATACATTTCTGCCAGCCGCATCATGGCGATCCTGGCATAGGTATTTTTCGGGAATCTTGATTTGATCATTTCATAAATTTTTACCCGTTCAGCATCCGATGGCAGGTATCTTGCCATTCCCATGGAGGCCGTGATGTATCCTGAGCTTTCAGGAAAGCTGGTTCTGACAAGCTCATAGAATTTTATGGCCTTGGCCTTATTGTCTTCCATTGCATAGGTATCACCAACCTTGCTTAAGAGAATATCTTTTTTGGCAATATCAGGGAAGATATTGATTCCCCTGATATAGTCCTGTCTTGCAGATTCACTGTATCCCAGTTCAAAGTTGGCATTTCCCATGTACATGAGAAATTCAGGGGATTCGTATGCCTGTTTCGGGCTGCGTTTGGCCAGATAATTAAAAATGGACAATGCGTCAAAAAACTGCTTGTTTTCAAAAAGGGTCTTTGCGTATCCAAAACCTGCTTCTGTCAGGTAGGCATTGCTGACAGGCGCCTGGAAGACTTCTTTATAATACAGCATGGCCTTGTCCAGAAAGCCCTGGGTTTCATAGATCCGGGCCAGATAATATGTCACTTCGGGCATACCTGGATAGTCAGGATACTGGTGTTTAACAAGATTCAGATACCCCAGGGAGGCATAGGGATTTTCCAGATCAAGATGGAGCATTCCCATACCGGCAAAGCCAAAGGGATTTAATGGAGATTCAGGGTCAATCAGCACGGCTTCCTGAAACAGGTTTACCATCTTCAGTTTTGTGGCATCATCCAGAATTGCCTTTCCCCTGTAATGGGCAAGGGCCCTGAGAAAACGGGCTGGCCCATTGCATTTTGCATGTTCATTGAGCAGATATTTATCCAGTACGGCGGCGGCTTTCTGGTATGCATGGTTTTTGAGCAGGGCCAGAGCATCCTTGAGGGCAGGCTCCATGCATGTCCCTTTTGATATAACTGCGCACATATCTTCCAGACTTCCCTGGAACTCTCCTGGCGGTTGGGGATGGGGAGTATAAACCGGAGCTGTCATTTTATTGACGGGACTTGCCAAAACAGGAACAGATGGCTGGGAGTCTGCTGGTTTTGTTTCGGTAATTACCGGAGATGATTTCGGCGGTTGTTTTTTTATCTGGGACTTTGAAATAGTGGGAGAATTAAAAGGCTCCACAGATGCTGTTGACGGCTCTTTTGTTGTTTTTTCAGCTTCTGCAATGGCGGGCTGTCTTGCTTTGGGAGGCTTTACAGAACCGAGATTTACAGACAGGTGCGAACCAGAAGCATCAAAGGAATGTCCTTTTACAGAAAATGGTAATTTCCCGGAGACAACAATGGCCAGGACATCTCCATCCAGGGATTGAAAACGAATATCCCGAATGCCGGAGTCCCGTTTGCCCTGGATGCGGAAATCCTTTGACGGCGTGACATTTTTCAGGGCAAGCAGCACCTCTTTCCCCTCTATCTGGATTACCTTTACAGGAACTTTCCGGCTCATATCAAGGGTAAGGGCCAAAGGAGAAGAAGAGATTCTGATTCCCCGCAGCAATGCTTCTGCTGCCGGGGCAGACGAGGCCCACACCATTGCCCAGAAGACAGACAAGCTGAAAATAATTGGTACCTGGAAACGATTATGTAAAAATGCTCTGATCATGGTTCCCCCTTTTCGGTTTATATACCGTGATACGAAGCAAATAACATGCCATTAGTGAATATTTATTCCATACAGGAACGAAAGGAGGTCTTTGTAAAATTGTATTAATAAAAGATGGGCATAGAAGGCTCTGGCTCCAACTTCATTTTTTTGATTTTTTCCACCAGGGTGGTGCGGTTCATTTTCAGCATCTGAGCGGCTTTTGCCTTGACCCATCCGCTTTCGTTCAATGCGTGGGAAATCAGGGCATATTGATATTGATCCATTGCCTCTGTAAGACCGATTCCCTTTTCAAACACCGAAGAAATATCAAACCCTGCACCGCCTGCGCTGCTGGTATTCTCCCTGACGCAATCCGGCAGATCCGCAAATTCCACCACGGAATCTTCCACAAGCACAAAAAGGCGTTCAATCATATTTTCCAGTTCCCGGACGTTTCCGGGCCAGGAATAGTCCACAAGGGCTTTTTGGGCTTGTTCAGAAAATGTTTTGGCCGAAAAATCAGGCATCCGGTTCAAAAATATCTGTTGAAAATGATCCATGAGACAGGGAATATCTTCCTTGCGCTGTCGCAGGGGCAGGATGGAGATGGGAATAACATTGAGTCTGTAGTAGAGATCTTCCCGGAATTCGCCTTTTTCAATGGCTTCGGGCAAATTTTTGTTGGTTGCCGATATGACCCGGATGTCCACTTCAATGGTACGGCTGCCCCCGACCCGTTCAAAGGATTTTTCCTGAAGAGCCCGAAGAAGCTTGACCTGGAGGTCCGCACTCATGTCCCCAATTTCATCCAGAAAAATAGTGCCTTTATCCGCTATTTCAAACCTGCCGCTGCGGGCCTGATGGGCTCCGGTAAAAGCTCCCTTTTCGTGGCCGAATAGTTCACTTTCCAGCAGTTCTCCAGGAATCGCCCCGCAGTTAATTACCACCATAGGGCCGTTGCAGCGGTTGCTGTTCTTGTGAATGGCCCTGGCAATCAGTTCCTTACCCGTTCCGCTTTCTCCTGTAATCAGAACAGAGGAATCCGATCTGGCCACTTTCCGGGCCTTGTCCAATACCTCTAAAATACCGGAGCTGGTACCTGCAATACCAGAACGGTCAAAGTCCTGGAGCTTTGTTTTCCCTCTGGGACGAGTCTTTACAGAAGACATGGCTATTTTAAAATTTTGGAAAGCTTGTCATAAATCCCTTCCGCAGTGAAAGGCTTGACCACATAATTGGAGACTCCCGCCTGAACCGCTTCAATAACATTTTGTTTCTGGGCTTCTGCGGTTACCATTAAAAAGGGAATCTTGGAATAATCAGAACTGGCCCTTACTTTTTTCAACAGATCAAGGCCTGTCATTTTCGGCATGTTCCAGTCAGATATAATCAAATCAATGGATTGTTCTTCCAATACTTCCCAAGCGGTGGTCCCGTCATCGGCTTCCACGATATTGGTAAATCCCAGCTGTTTTAAAATATTTTTAAGGATCCGGCGCATGGTTGCAAAATCATCCACAACCAGAACCTTAATGGATGTATCAAGTTCCATCAACCCTCCTAATAAAAAGAATAACTTTCTTTGTCAGATTTACTGTCGGAGACCTTATACTTCATTGCGCTCCGGGTCAAAACTCTCATTTTCTTATATCCCTCCCGTTAAAAATTTATGCTTTGACCACGACTTTGTTTTTCCAGAATCAATCAGATGATTGATTTCCCTTAACCGTTCCCCCTGTCAAAGCAAACCTCAATGGTAAATTTCCCTTTTTCGGTGCTGAAGGGGATGGCTATTTTGGGCCCTTCAGAATAGTGAACAATGGTATGTTTTTTTCCACTGATCACAGAGGGGATTGCAGCCTTGAACATCTTTCCTCTTTCTCCCAGTTCCTGGCGGGCCTGGCCGGAAATCATATTTGTCAATTCCCCTACGGCGTCTGCAATTTCCATGTTCAGCATATACATGGGTTCTCCCAGCATTTTGGAGACAATGTCCAGAATGCAGGATTCTTCAAATGTAACGGAAATGGTTCCATTTTGTACTCCTGTCAGGCCAATTACCGCAGTAACGTCTCCTTCTGCGATATCATCCTTTTTCAGGTAGGGTTTTCCCACAGTAACGGACAGAAAAGCCATGGTTTCCATAACATAGATCGTAGCATTGATAAAAGGGTTGATGAGTGTTACGTCCATTTTGCACCTTTTTTAAATACTAATGTAATTATCTTAAATTTCAGACAGCATATCGTTTTTTCATGATGAAGATTCTGCCCTTACAGAAAAACAATGCTTCACGACTGTCTTTCATCCTCATTGCTGTTATACCGCACAATGTTTTTTACGTGGGTATAGGTATCCAAATCCATTACATCAAAAACAATGCCGACTCCTGTTTCAGTTCGTCTTACGATTTTGCCGTGGATTTGCAGAGTTATTCCTTCGACCGTGCCTGCCAGATAGATGATGACATCGCATGGAGTACCTTCGGGAAATTTTCTTTCCGTTTGTACGAAAATACCGCCAAGACTCAAATCCTTTAACTCTGCGGACAGGATGATATTTTCTCCATGAGGTTCCATGACAATATCAATCCGGGTAGTAAAAGGAACCCTACAGTATTTCCGTTTTTCGTGTGAAGATGTCATGCTTCATCTGCTCCGGGCTTTATATGAAAGTATTTATAACTCACTAAATTACTTTCATTCTTTGTTGTGGGCTGAGTCTGGTCATGGACAGACCAGATCGGCCCATGGCCGTTTATATGAAAGTTCCTATAAGTCACTTAAATACTTTCAATATTGGTTGTGGGCTGATCTGGAGGATGGCATCCCCAGTCGGCCCGTGGCCGTTATATGGGAGTATCACATTTTTTTATATCTGCTTTCATTTTTTTGTTGCGGGTAATCCTGACTGAGCAGCAACTTTCAGGGGCCTATCACCTTTTACAACATATATACAGGGGATGCTATCATCCTTTTGAATAAAAGTCCATTATTTAAAACAACAAAGAAGGAAGCATTTTCATTCGTTCAAACATTGCTGCTGGTTTTTGTCCTTACCTCTCTTGCGATAGAAAATCAATGGAATTCCACTCTTCACTAGAGCTCCTTTTCAGGAACACTTTTACCACGTCTGGATCAAACTGGCTGCCAGAATTTTTGCAGATATTTTGCACAATATCTTCTTTTTTTATCTTGTCGCGGTAGGATCTGTCAGATGCCATGGCATCATAGGAGTCTGCGACAGAAACGATCCTGGCCAATTTGGGAATATCCTCCCCCTTTAATCCTTCAGGGTAGCCCTTGCCGTCCATACGTTCGTGATGGTATCGAATAATACCCATTTCTTCATCCCATAAACCCAATTTGCCGATAATATCAGCACCAATAACCGTATGAAGCTTGATTATTTGGTATTCTTCCCGTGTAAGCCTGCCTGGCTTGAGCAGAATATGATCGGGAATTCCAATCTTGCCAATGTCGTGGAGACGTCCTGCCATGTCAATAGTTTCGATTTCTTCTTGCGTACAGCCCATGTGCGTTGCCAGATCCCTGGCGTATCGGGCTACCCGTATAGAGTGCTGGCTGGTATAAGGATCTCTGGCTTCAAGGGCTGCAACAAAGGCCAGAAGAGTAGCATACAAATTTTCTATCATATTCCCGTACAGAGCAACATTTTCAATGGAAGAGGCTGCTCTCTGGGCAATAAAATTCAGATAGTATATATCTTTTTCCGAAAACACTCTGTCTTCGCTGAAAATAAAGGCGCTGGCAATACCAAACAGCTTGTCCCGGATTTTTAAGGGAGCTGCCATGCACGAGCGCACGTTGTTTTCCTGCATAGTATGCTTTTCCGGCGAATTGACCAGGCAGGGATTACCGTTCTCGTGGATTAAGTGAAGAAGATATTCTTTTACCTGTTGGGGAATATCTTGCCATGGGGTGTTTTCCGGGAATGGAGGCGATGTTTCCCTTGATCGGGAGGCCATCTGTATCAGGACTTCTTCTTCCTGGGAGTACAGATGAAAAAATACCTGGTCTGCCAGAAGCTGCTCTATTCCAAGTTCAACGACCTTATCATAGGCCATGTGAGTGGAATCGGTCTCGGAAAAGTCTTCCATGATCCGATTCAGGAGGTTCAAATCCTGAAGCCGAACCAGCATTTCATTATTCAAAGCCTCAAAATGCTTCTGGCGGTTAAGTTCTTCTTTCAGAATCAGATTTTCAACAAGGTGTTTTCTTTCCCGCAGTACCTTTTGGGCAGTAAACTCCATTCGCTCAAGATTAATGGGCTTGATCAGGTAATCCATCACCCCGTTTCTCAGGGTATGCACCATGCTTTCCATGGAAGGAGTACCTGTCATGATTACTACGGGCAAGGTATTGTCAATTTCTTTGATCCGTTCTGCGAACTCCAGACCATCCATGCGGGGCATATCAATGTCGGCAAATATACAATGAAAGTCTTTTTTGTTAAGAAGGCCCAATGCTTCTTTGCCATCTGCGGCTACAGAAACATCGTATCCTTTTCTTTCGAAATAGTTTTTTACTACATCGCGGATATCCTCTTCGTCATCCACTACCAGAATTTTTGTCGTTCCTTGCTTCATCATATTTGGAAATACTATAAAATGACTATTTCGTAATGTGTTCGTATCAATTAATTGAAAAAATATATGTTAAACAAATGATTTTATCAACAAAAATAATATGCTCAAAGGTTTTACTCACTTTTTTATTGCCCTCTTAAATTAATTTTTACGCAATATTTTTCATTTTTTTTAAGAAGTAAGGATAAAAATACGATTTAACTAATTTAAAAAAATAGAAAAATACTTGGCGGGATCGAAGTTATTTCAAGGATGGCTCCAGGGGCCACTTCCACGACGACCCAAATCCACCGCCTAATCTTATAACTATTTGATTTTCAATTCGTATCGCTAGTTTTCTGGCCACCAGCAAGGTGGCAGATGCAAGGCTGCCCGATTTCAGAAATGAGACAGCAGCACCAGGAGTCGTATTCGTCATACATCGTAGGGGGATGCTGCCCCCATTTCATAAAAGGGCTAACGCCGCAGGTGGCATTTTGATGGTGGATCAGGGACGATCATGTATGTTGACAACGCCTCGAAAATACATTATTTTGTACCTTTTTACAAGATAATTTTACTGCCCGGATACCCCTAACGAGGACACCATGCCATGCCCATGTCAGATTCTTTCAAAAACAGACTCAGTAGTCTTTTGCCACAGATTGTCGAAACTTTTGGCACTCCGTTTCATATTTATGACCAAAAAGGAATAGAAGAAACGTGCACAGAGCTTTTTCAGGCATTTCCCAGTTCCTTTGGTTTTCAGGAATATTTTGCCGTAAAGGCTCTTCCCAATCCCGCCATCATGTCTTTGCTCAGGGAAAAAGGATGTGGCTTTGATTGCAGTTCTCCTGCAGAATTGCTTTTAGCAAGACAGGCAGGCGCAACAGGAGAACAGATTATGTTTACCTCCAACAATACCACCCAGGAACAGTTTGCTGCGGCCATGGAACTGGGCGCCATTATCAATCTGGACGATATTTCTCTGCTGGAAAAACTTTCAGAAACGCCGGAACTTATCTGTTTTCGGTATAATCCAGGTCCTGTCAGGGACGGAAACTCCATTATCGGAAAGCCCGAAGAAGCCAAATACGGAGTGAGCCGGGAACAGATTTTTTCTGCATATCAAAAGGCCAGGGACATGGGGGTTACGCGGTTTGGTCTGCACAGTATGATGGCCTCCAATGAATTGAATCCAGGCTATATGTCAGATACCGTTGTTATGCTTCTTGATCTTGTGGCATCTCTTCACGGGAAACTGGGCATTCAATGTGAATTTATCAATATGGGCGGAGGCATGGGTATTCCTTATAAACCTGATGAGCTCCCCTTTGATCTGGATACCATGACAGAAAAGATTATCCGGGCATTGGAATCTTTCCAGACACAAAATCATTTTATTCCGAAATTATTCATGGAAAGCGGAAGATACGTAACTGGCCCCCACGGAGTTCTTGTGACAAGGGTGATTAACCATAAGCATATTTACAGGGATTATGTGGGGGTGGATGCTTCCATGTCTGCTCTGATGCGTCCTGGCATGTACGGAGCCTACCATCATATTCATATTCATGGAAAAGATTCCGACAAGGATTTAAAGATGGTGGATGTTACAGGCTCTCTATGCGAAAATAATGACAAGTTTGCCATTGCAAGACTCTTGCCGGAAACCTGCGAAGGAGACATTCTGGTCATCCATGATACCGGTGCCCACGGTCATTCAATGGGGTTCAATTACAACGGTCATCTTCGTCCCCAGGAGCTTTTGCTGACAACAACGGGCCAGGTACACCGAATTCGTCGGGCAGAAACCCTGGACGATTATTTTGCTACTCTTTCTTTTGAACCCTTGAGCCTGAATGGATAAGCCCAAATCCAGGCGGAAATTGGAAACAGCGGGCATTGCTCTTTTTCATGCCTTTTGGTAAAAAGATTCTCATACATATATTAAGGAGAGATGATGGATATTGAGCAGATATGCCCGGAAAAATTGTTAAGTCTGGAAGAAAGTGCCCGGAAAATTAAAACCGGTTCCAGGGTGTTTATCGGTACAGGATGCGGAGAACCCCAGGCATTGATAAAGGTCATGGTGGCAAATCGGAGTCTTCAGGATGTGTTTCTTTACCAGATGCTTTCCTATACCCTGACCGAATATATTACCAGGGAAGATTTTTTGTCCCGGTTTTCCCTGAAATTGTTTCTTATTGCCGAACACATGCGGCAATTCGCCTTTGAGGGAAAAATTGACTATATCCCCGTATATCTGTCCCAGATTCCCCAGATTTTTGAAAACAAGGAAATTGATCTGGATGTAGCCCTGATTCAGGTTTCTCCTCCTGATAAACACGGATATTGTTCCCTTGGCATTTCCGTTGACATTACCCTTGCCGGCATGAGAAATGCCCAGATGGTCATTGCCCAGGTCAATCCCCAAATGCCCAGAACCTTGGGCGATTCCCTGGTGCATATTGATGACATTGACTATATGGTAGAATATGAAGAACCTTTGGTAGAGGTATTTTCTGCCCAGAAGGATGAAACCATAACCAAGCGTATTGCCCATTATGTGAATATGCTGGTGGATGACGGGGCCACCATACAGATTGGATTCGGTCATCTTCCCAGCGCCATACTTCCCCATCTTTCGGACAAAAAGGATTTGGGACTGCACACCCAGCTCATCCGGGACGAACATCTGCCATTGTTTGAGCAAAAGGTAATTACCAACCGCCGGAAAAATTATATTCCCAATCGGGTGGTGGCTTCTTTGTGCATGGGTTCCCGGAAATTGTATGAATATGTGCATAAGAACCCCATGTTTTTTTTCCGTTCCTCTGAATTTGTCAATGATCCCAATTTCATTGCCAAAAATGACCACTTAATTTCCATCAGCTCGGCCCTGGAAGTAGATCTTACAGGCCAGGTGTGTTCCGATTCAAAGGATATGCTCTTCTATTCGGGCATAGGAACCCAGGTGGATTTTATCCGGGGGGCCAGCATGTCAAAGGGAGGGTTTTCCATTATGGTTCTTCCTTCTACTGCCCAGAATGGAAAGGTGTCCAGAATCGTTCCTTTCTTAAGTGAGGGCGCAGGAGTTGCCACCACCAGGGGAGATGTGGACATTATCGTTACAGAATACGGCATTGCGGAAATGGGAAGAAGAAGTATTTCCCAGCGGGTCATTGAGCTTGCCCGCATTGCCCATCCAAAGTTCAGAACCTGGCTCATTGAAGAGGCCAAAAAACGCAGATACGTGTTCCCGGATCAATTGCCTCTGATCACAGAGGATCTCATATTTTTGGAATCCTATCGGGGTTCGCTGCCCATTGCCGACGGCAAAAACGTGGAGTTTCGTCCCCTGCTTCCCTGTGATGAATTTGAATCCAGAAATTTTTATTATTCCCTGCAGGAAACCTCCATATATTATCGTTTTTTCAGCAAACGAAAAGTGTTTTCCCGTCAGATGCTCCAGGAGCAATGGGCATATCTGGATTATCATAAGAACATGTCGCTCATTGGTCTGGTGCAAAGGGGAAAACGCAAACAGATTGTGGCCATTGGCTCCTATGCCGAGGCAGAAAAGGCAACGGCTGAGGTCGCCTTTCTTGTCAGGGAAGACATGCATGGTATGGGCATTGCCTCTTTCCTTCTCAAGTCCCTGGAGAAAATTGCCATAAAAAATCAATACAAAAAATTTATTGCCACGGTGCTGAAAGAAAATCAGAAAATGCTCCGGGTGTTTACCAAAAGATACCCCCATGCCAAGATTGCAGAGGTCAACAAGGAATGGGTGGAAGTCCACATGCCCTTTGAGCCTTCTGAAACATGAAGGTGATTTTGGTTATGGCCGTAACCGCAGACGGGAAAATTGCCAGGCACAGTAACCATGCCGTTGACTGGAGCGGCAAGGCAGACAAGGCTTATTTTTCCCGGATTTCCCGCAAGGCCGGAGTGGTAATTATGGGCGCCAATACCTTTGATACCCTTGGTGCCCCCCTGCCGGATCGTCTGAATATTGTCATGACCGGGGAAAAACATAAAAAGCCCTCATTTCCCGATGTGATCTTCACAGATGAGCATCCGGAACAGATTTTGAGGGATCTGGAAGAAAAAAAATATCCCTTTGCAGTCCTTATGGGAGGCGCACAGATTAACAGCCTTTTTATGGACAAGGGACTGGTGGATGAAATGCATCTGACCTTGGTTCCCCGGATTTTCGGAACCGGGCTTGGGCTTTTTCATTCCCCTGTTGGCAGGAAGCTTGCCCTTGAGAGTATCCGGGAAATTGAGCCTGGACACTTGTTGATGAAGTTCAGACTGCTTTGAAATCAGGCGGATGAATTTGGAGGGGGCAAATATGATAATTTATAGTTCGGGAAATGAGAAAAATATTGACTATGAACCTACCTTTTCAACGATATGAAACCATTGCTTCCGGGCAGCTCCGGGTTGAGAAAAATTCAGACCGCATCTACCAGACATTTCTGGGAACCTGTCTGGGGGTTGCCATGTACGATGAATATCGAAAAATCGGAGGAATGATCCATATCATTTTGCCCTCCCCTCCTGGAGAAAGTCATGGCGGTGCCCCTGAAAAATATGCATCCACGGGCCTTCCCCTGTTGCTTGAAAAGATGGAGGAACTTGGCAGTTCTGCTTCCCAGATTCAGGCGACAATCGCAGGCGGAGGCTTTGTCGGCCAGGTAAGCCGACAGGATCTGGGCCTTGATATTGGGGGCCGGTCAGCCGAAATTGCCCTGTCCTTTTTGCAGAAAGCAGGGGTTCCTGTCATCAAGTCTGAAACAGGCGGTTTTTTTAACTGCACCCTGGAACTGGATATGGCCACAGGAGAAACCCGTATTCTTCCCACCTGGGAAAGTGCGCTGGAAACAAAGCCCATTGTCAGACCTTCCATGAATGATATTCTGGATACGATTTCTTCATTAAAGCCCATTCCCCAGACCGCCTTGAAAATCTTGCGCATGTTTCAGGACAACCAGTTTGGTATTGATGACATTGCCCAGGAACTTGCCAGGGATCAGGTACTTAGTGCTCAAACCCTGAAGATGTGTAATTCGGCAATGTTTTCCTCTTTTCATGTTGAGGTTCTCAAAGATGCGGTAGTACTCATGGGAGAGGGGATGCTGGTTCAGGCGGTCATCACGGCGGCTATTCGTTCCTACTTTGAACAAACCGGGACATCGGGGTATTCCCTTTGTAAAGGAGGATTATATTTTCATGCCCTGGCCGTTGCCATGATATCGGAAAAACTTGCCGCAGCAACAGGCAAAGCCAATCCTGCCCTTGCCTATACCGCAGGATTGCTTCATGGGATTGGAAAAGCCATTCTGGATCAGTATGTGGCAAGTTGCGCTCCCTTGTTTTTCCGGGAACTGAATCCCCATCACTCCAATATGATAGAGGTGGAAAAAAAGGTTCTGGGAATTACCCATTGTGAAGCAGGGATATTTCTGGCAAAAAAATGGCATTTTTCTAAGGCCCTGTCCCAGGTAATTGCCCATCATCCTTTACCAGAAAAGGCATCTTCCCATAACGAACTTGTTTGTATTGTATATCTTGCCAATTTTTTGACAGGACGCTTCCAGGCTGGTATATCAATGGATACCACCCAGACAGACAGCCTGGCGGCCGTATGTGAATATCTTGGTGTAACAATGGATGATATGCCTGCCATTGTTGATCAGATACCATTTGAGATGCTGATACATAATCATGAAAAATCCTGCCTCCATGATGGACATGAAAAATAAGCAAACACAATTCCAGGCCCTTCCAGGAGTGGACACTCTTCTGGAAAAGGCTTCTTCTGATGCCCGGTTTCATGAAGTGTCAAGAACGGTTATTGTTGCAAGTATCCGGGGGGTGTTAGATGAACTGCGAAGCAAAATTGCCCAGGATGTCCCTGTGGATCTTTCCCATGCCCGTATTCTGGACAAGGCTGCCCAACTTGCCCTGCAACGGGAGTCTTTCAAGCTGGTTCCGGTTATCAACGCCACGGGGGTCATTTTACACACCAATCTTGGGCGGGCACCTTTATGCACCAAAGCGCTGGAGAATATTCTGGCCGTTGCCAGGGGATATTCCAATCTGGAGTTTGACCTTGCAACCGGCAAAAGGGGACTGCGCTACAGAGCCGTGGAAGAGATTATCTGTGAGCTGACCGGTGCGCCTGGTGTCATGGTGGTAAATAACAATGCAGGGGCTGTGCTGCTGGCCCTGAACTCCCTGGCCCAGGGCTGCCAGGTTATAGTTTCCAGGGGAGAGCTTGTGGAAATCGGCGGTTCTTTCCGCATTCCCGATGTCATGGAAAAAAGCGGGTGTATCTTAAAAGAAGTTGGCACCACCAACCGTACCCACCTCAGGGATTATACCGCTGCTGCCAACGAAAATACCGCCCTGCTGCTCAAGGTGCATACCTCCAATTATAAGATTCACGGATTTACAAAAAGCGTGTCCACGCCCCAGTTGGCAGCCCTGGGAAAAGAGCATGGAATTTCTGTGATGGTGGACTTGGGTTCAGGAACCCTGATGGATTTTTCTGCCTGTGGCTTGCCTGCCGAACCCCTGGTGTCAGATGAGGTGGCTGCCGGTGCAAACCTTGTAACCTTCAGCGGGGACAAATTGCTGGGCGGTCCCCAGGCCGGGATCATTGCAGGGGACAATGACCTGATTCACAAGATTCGGGAAAATCCCCTTACCAGGGCGCTGCGAATTGATAAATTGACCCTGGCAGCTTTGGAGGCGACCCTCTCCCTTTACAGGGACAAGGAATTGGCCCGAAACGAACTGCCTGCATTGAAAATGCTGACCATGTCATCGGAGGAAACTCTTGAAAGGGCAAATATCCTGGCCGGAGAAATTCAGAAGATCAAGGATCAGGGGGCCGATGGAATTTTTACAGAGCTTTCTGTTGCACAAACCTGGTCCCGGCCCGGAGGAGGTTCTTTCCCAGATTTGCTTCTCCCCGGTTTTTGTGTAAGTATGCGTATCCAGAAAATGAGCGTTTCAGAACTGGATCAAAAGATGCGCAAATCCTCTCCTGCGGTGATCGGCAGGATTGAAGAAGACCGATATATCATGGATCCCAGAACCCTGAATACGGGTCAGGAAAAAGTCATTGCAAAAACCATTGAAACCATATTGAGAAACCTATGAAATATTTATTTTCATCCAAGGAAGCCCCTTTTTTTCAAACCGATTCTGACCTGGAGCTTGCCGGGCCTCCGGCAGAGTATCTTTCTGACCTTGTGGATGCGCCAAGTAAAGAAAGTACGGCCTTTATCCGACGTCTGAAAACCGCCAAAATTCCTGAAACCGGATTTGTCTGTGCTGTGATCCGGGTGGCAGATTCCCCTTGCCAGACGGACAGGGACAAGGCAACCGATTGTTTTGAATCCACCTTTCAATGCGTGTTCCAGCCAAGTGCCGGAAAAGGAAAGAAAAAATCCGCCAAGACCAATGCGTCTTCTGCAAAGAAAACAAAGGCTTCTCTGCGGGGAATCTGGGAAAGTCTGGGCCAGGGAATCTTTGTCCTGGCGTTTTGGGATTATAAAAAGAAACCCCAGGCAAAAAAACTTCTGGAATCCCTGAAAAAGAATCTGGGTACAGCCCTTGGCAGGGGAGTTCTCATGGGAAGGGCCTGGTATCCCTTTGAAGATTTTTCCGTTCCCCAAACCTTTTACAATGCCTTGAAAGCCCTGGATCATGCAGCGTTTTTCAATGATAATTATGTTCAGGATTTTGACGGGGTGTCCCTGAATATCAGCGGAGACCGGAAATTTCAGTTCTGCGAATATGAAGCTGCCATAAAGGAATATCAGGCAGGACTTTTGCTTGATCCCCATAATATGAATCTGATGAACAGTCTTGGTGTGTGTTTCGGGGTTGCCAATGAGCTGGAAAAGGCAGAAGAACAATTCCAGAAAGCCCTGGACCGTTCGCCAGAGGACATCATGGTATTGTATAATATGGGACTTGTGCATCATATTCAGGAGAATGGAAAAAAGGCCATTGTTTATTTGACAAAAGCCCACGGAATCAATCCCGATATATACGAGGTGGAATTGCTCCTGGGAAGGCTCTTTTACGGAACTGGTCAAAATGCCAAAGCTTTGAAATATCTTGAAAAGGCCACAGCCCTGAAACCAGAATCCAGTACTGCGTTCCGACTGCAGGGAGAAATCTTTCTGGCCCAGGACAAACCTGCGGAAGCAGGACGGGCATTTAATCAGGCTGTAAAACGCAATCCCCAGGATGCGGCTTCTCTTTCCGGTTATGCTCAGGCTATGGCTGCCCAGGGAAAAAATTTGCAGATCGCCCTTTCCTTTGCCCGGCAAAGCCTTGCCCTGGAACCGGGCAATTCCCTTTTTGCCAAACGCCTGACAAGGATTCTTCATTTGCAGGGGAACGGTGCAAAGGAAGGTTTGACCGGGATGTAACACATATACAACAGGTTTGATGAACTATGGACAATGCCCATATAGAAAAACTCATTGATGGTAGTGTGGCAGACAGCATTGCTGCCAAAGAAAAATTTTTTCATACCCATAAGCCGGAGATTATCCAGGCATCCCAAAAACTTGCCGATCTGTTATCTGGTTCGGGCAAACTGCTGTTGTTTGGAAATGGTGGCAGCGCAGCAGACTGCCAGCATATTGCCGCAGAATTTGTCAATCGCTTCCAGATGGAACGCCGTCCCCTGGCAGCCATTGCCCTGACCTGCGACACCTCGGTGCTTACCAGTATCGGCAATGACTACAGCTTTGACGATGTTTTTCTCAAGCAGATCCAGGCCCTGGGACAGCCTGGGGATGTGGCCCTGGGGATTTCCACCAGCGGGAACTCGGTAAATGTCATCAGGGCTGCCCGGCAGGCAAAAAAGCAGGGGCTTTATGTTATGGGATTTTCGGGAAAGGCAGGTCAGTTGCAGGATGTCTGCGACCTTTGTTTTTGTGTGGATTCTCCCACGACCGCCAGAATTCAGGAAGTTCATATTCTTTTGGCCCATATCCTCTGTGATCTTACCGAAAGGATTATGTTTTGATCCTGATCCACCATCAGAATACCACCTGCGGCGTTAGCTGCGGCAGCATCCCCCTGCGACGTATGCGTAAATACGACTCCGGGTGCTGCTGCCCCATTTTTGAAATCGGGCCGCCTTGCATCTGGCATCCTGCTGGCGGCCAGGAAATTAGTGAAATGAGATGAAAATTAATCTGTTATAAAATTAGGCGGTGGATTTGAATTTACCCCAAACCCATCTGAGAAAAATTTCTGGAACCTGGATGTATGAGTGATATTTTGCCCGTATGTATAAAAGGAAAATGTATTCTGGCTGTCCCTGGATTGCCGGATCCCAATTTTTCACAGACCGTTACCTGCATGTGTGAGCACAATGAAACAGGAGCCCTTGGATTTATTGTCAACCGGATTCATCCTCTTTTGACCAGCCGGGAGTTGTTTGACGATCTTTCCATTCCATGCCACGACAACGTGGATAAAGTTCCCGTGCATCTGGGGGGACCGGTTCAGCCCAACGGTGTTTTTGTCCTCCACGGTCCTCCTTTTCAATGGGTGGGCACTCTCCAGGTAACCGATTGGCTGGCCTTGAGTAATTCCAGGGATATTCTGGAGGCCGTTGCCGCAGGAAAGGGCCCGGAAAATTCCATTGTTCTTCTTGGCTGTGCTGGTTGGGGCCCCATGCAACTGGATATGGAACTCAATGACAATGCCTGGCTTATATCAAAAATGACCCCTGAAATCGTATTTTCCACTTCTGTGGACAGGAAATATGAACAAGCCATGATGGTTTTGGATTGATTCTGATCTATTGGAAATTGAGGGTATTATGAAATTCGGCAATGATTCCGAGATTGAGATGTCCGTCAATACCATAAAAGATAAGGTCTGTGCCCTGTCTCGTATCATGGATGACATGGCAAAGATTCCCTGTCTTTGGGATTTGGAGCTTGCCCGTCATCAGAAATATTGTCTTTTTCTTCCTGAACTGCTGGATTCCGGCAGTATCCGGTTGGCCGTTGTAGGTGCCATTAAATCCGGCAAATCCACCTTTATCAATTCCCTGCTGAAAAAAGAGGTGGTAAAAAGGGGGGCAGGTGTCAGAACTTCCATTACCACACGCATTGTCAAGGGCAGAAAAAACCAGGCAGATCTTACCTTTGCCTCATGGGATGAGATAAACCTGCGCCTGGCAAAAAGTCTTGGTGCTTTTCCTGGGGATATGCTGAATCTTCCCTCTGATATGGATCTGGACAGATTTGATCTTCGCAGGGAAAGGGACAGAACATTTCTTGCCCAGGCCCGGAAGGCCATCATAAAGGAATTTCCTGTTACGGATCAGGGC
>PDWJ01002046.1_pt1 | contig 22538 bp, 17 predicted proteins | sample 1430881 | NCBI WGS metagenome assembly PDWJ01 (sample SAMN01162460, study PRJNA174530) | Oral metagenome, whole genome shotgun sequencing project. | biome: Marine environment; feature: Marine mammal; material: Swab sample of the gingival sulcus; isolation source: swab sample of gingival sulcus... | reverse complement strand
TTTTCACTACCTACTTCCCGCACCAAAATTTTGAATGCAAAATTTATGCTGTTTGTGCTTTGGTGTTTATTACTTGTGTTGTCAAATTTGTTGATTGCATTTGTTTTGGGAGTATTTTTACAGCTTCCGCCGGTTAGCACAAGTTTACTGATACCATCACTAATCACCTATTTCATTACAACTATTTTAACAATAGCTGTTTGTGTGCCGATTGCGTTTTTTGCACTTTGGGGTAAAGGTTATCTTGCACCATTAGCTTTTGTTGCATTGACATTGATTTTTTCACAAGTAATTGCAGCGGTCGGTTACGGCTCCTATTTCCCCTGGGCCATACCAGGACTTTTTAGTGGTGCGGGCGGAGAATATAAAATGTTGCTTAACAATTACAGTTACGGGATTTTACTGCTTACCTGCATGGCAGGATATTTAGCAACCATAATCTATTGGAACAAAACAGACCAAACGAAATAGAAATAAAATAATAACTAACGCCAAGAGGTGTATAATTGGTTACTATTTTTTTGTTCCCAATAAACCAAAAAAAGATTTTGAGTATCTTCACAAAGAAAATAGACAACTATGCATAGAACATTACCTTCCATAAAAGAAAAAAATAAATGACAGATCAAGAATATTGGACATTAATAAATACTTTGATAAGTGCTTTCGTTGGAGCAGCAGTTGCGTTAATTACAATATTTGTTGATGGGAGAAGAAAAAGAAAAGAAAGAAAAAGAGCTGAATATCATACTTATAAACGGTATTCTAAACCGATTATGTTCGCTACTGAAACATTGGCATGGCGACTAAGAGAAGTATTAATGTTTAAAGGTGCTTTTTTACTTCCTGATGCTCCAATGAATAGTTTTTTCAAATATAAATTCGATAGTACGGTATATAGACTTTGTGCATTAATTGGATGGATAAGAGCAGCTAAAAAAGAACATTCCTATATTGAAGGATTTGATGATGCAAAAAGTTCAGATATAAGAGATGCAATAAATTCTTTTCAAAAAGTTCTTGCGGATGGTTCACATGTTGAAGTTTCAATTTTTGAAGAATTAAGCAAATTATATGGATTGGAAATTAAGCAAATCACTTCACTAACAAGACAGGAAATTGGAGTTGAAATAGAACGATTAGTATTTAAATACATTCCAGACCAAGTAAAGAAAAATGTTTCTAATCTTGAGGAAAGCAAACAAATTGAAATGGTGAAATCAATTATGGATTTCATCTGCCAGAAAACAAATCAGGATCCTCTTGAAGAAAAACTAATAAAATCAAAAATTGGTGTTTCAATAGATGAAATAGCAAGAGAATTTTGTTGGATTTATAGAGATTGGCAAAATTCTATTGGTGATGAAATGCTCATTAAACTTGAAGATAGTTATCGTTATTTTGATGTTATAGGATTTGGTGAATTTATGAAAAAACATGACAATAGCGATTGGTTGAAAAAAGTAGATAATCTGTTCTCTAATCTTGACGTGTCAATAGACAATAGATTTGATACTCGTGTAAGTCAAGTAAAAAGAATTTACATTACATTGATTAAATTAATCCAAGAACTCAATAAAGCAATAGAAGATGAACAGGCTATTTCGAAGAAAGGATTGAAGATTTTGATTGAATATCAAGATAAATTAGAAAAAGAAATAAAGAATACGGAAGTTAACAATATATAGCTGGCTCTGCTTCCCATTCGGTCAGCATATCAGCTATACTGATCAATGTGTAGCATTTGCCTGGCAACCTAAATCTTTTCATTTGCTACGCAAGTTTTCAGCCTTTAGGGAAACGCAACACATCAAGCACTATATATAATTGATTACTATTTTTTTGTTCCCAATAATACAAAATATAGATTTTGAGTATCTTCACAAATAAATTGACAACTATTGTAATGTATTCTTCTTTAGTATCATTGGTTTTGGGGGATGTGAAAAAGAAAGCATATTCAAATAGTTTGTATGGGACAGATGGTGTGTCTGCTGATAGTATGGATTCCTTTTTTTGCAACTTCTATCCAAATGGAAGTTTTGTAAATCCTGACAGTTTAAGTGGAGGTCTCATGGGTAATAGTATGTTATATTTTAATACTTCAGATTCTACAGGACATGCAGTTAATGGGTATTATTATGATTCTACTAACGGAACAATCCTTTATAACGACCTGCAAACAGGAGGGCAAGGTACTATTTGCATTCAAGATGTTGAAGGTGTTTATTTTCCTTAATTTCTCACTTTTATGAAACAGAAAATATTTATTATCATCTCTATCGTATTATTTTCTTATAGAGCTTTTTCTCAGGAAAAATTATGGTATGAAAGAGACCTTTTATCATACAAGGAATATATTGCTAAAGAATTCGGGATTAATTATTCTACACCCAATTCTTTAAAGAATCTGGATAAATACTATGTTATTTGGAAGGTGCGTGAAAATCGAACAAAACATTCAGGTCGGATGTATGGGCCAATCTTTTTATCAAAAGATAAAGAATGTATTCTGGCATTTACCGCCCAGCCACATATTGTTAAAATGGCAGCAAGAGAAAAGCTTGGAATTCCAGAGGATAATTTCTCTCGTGTCCAAATTTCCGATGAAATAAAGACAGCCCTCGGGCTATATTATCATTATGGTAGTCCATTAAATAAAGATACAGTAAAGCTTGATTTTAATAGGCATGTGACCATCATTGCAGGCAAAAAGTCACATGAAATGTTTAATGCTGATTCCATTTTTGTTTACGATTTGCCTAATGCTGATTCTGTATATTTTTTTGACGAGTCCTTAGAGAGAATGCGTAAAGAGAAGTATCCTTATTGTACTGGAATGTTTATTGCAAAAAATGGCAGAGCAACTATGGATATCAAGTTTTTCTTTACGAAAAAAGGTGCAAAAAAGAAGAACCAGTATATAGAAATGTTGAAAAAAAACATATGGTATGATGACAAATTCCTTGATGACTAAAGTTGAAACTATAGTATGAAACTAAAACTGGAATAATCTTAATCTTTCTCGGAAGTGTATTTCTCACTTCCGAGAAATTTGTAAATACGGTAAAGTTTTACATTTCTGTATTTGGATTGTTTATTGGTATAATTCCTATTGGTTTTAAGAAGAGGAAATCTAAGAATAGTCATTCAGTCATTATGCGTGCTGAAAATTACCTGAATAAAAAAGAAAAGGAATAGAAAGCCCAGCAGAGAACACGCGGTATAGTTAATAAGGATTTTAGTTGTTTTCGGGGCATAGTATCCCGCTCAGATTTTGCTGTAACTTGCTAAGTAAAAAGCCCGAAAATCTTTACTAACCATACCGTCACCGTTGGCATAGTGATAATTTTTGAAGATAGTTTTTCAGAGTATTGTTTTCCCGGCTGACGGGGTTCCGTAACTACAACGACAGCATTCATTTTATGTAACTCTTTTAAATTCTGTCCCCTGCTTAGCAACTATTCCTCTTTTTTATCTCCAAAAATAAAAATTTTGTTAAGAGCTTCCGCTACGTCGGCAAAGAGAGACTGCGGCAAGCGGCCTTTTTTGCCTGCCACCGATAATGGAATTACAATACAGTTTCCGCCATGATTTGGACCTCCTGACCAATTCTCAGGATCACTGGCGTCGCGGGGGTAACCCTTTATATAGTCCCAGGAACCATCGGCGCTAATTTCGATATAGTTTGATCCCGAAGTGTAAAATTCATGGCCTTTTTCAGATCCTTTCTCATAAAAACTATAGTTAGGATCGTAAACATAAATTCGTTTTTTCCCTCCTATAGTGTTGGTTAAATAAGGTATTAAGACGTGCCCTCCATCAGCCGGACTCAAACTTTTCGTAATACTAATTACTGGTGGATCATCTTTAGCAAGATAATAGTTAACCTGTTGGTAAGCATAATTTCCATCCCTGTTTTTATTTATTGAAATTACATCAAGCAGGAATAATAGAAATCCATGATTTATCTGATTGCCGTGAACCATGGCTATGGCTGTTTTTAGGTTTAAATCAGCAGGCCCGATTGAATCTTCTTTACCGCCATGGTAAATCGTTCCGGAGTATTTATATGGTGGATAACAAAATCCCAGGTATCCACCATTTTTTTTCATTAATAGTGCCATAACACACATGCCAAAACAATGTCCTTTACTAGCTAATTTTGTCTTATATAATTGATCATAAAGAACTTGGTCAAAATCTCCGGATGGTTCCGGGGCAACACCTGTAAATGTTTCCTTGAAAATCGACCATGGCAATTCAGGGTCTTTAAAATTATCAAAATACCAGGTGTTGTTTTTTACCCAGTTGGTATCCTGGGGTTGAGCCAGGCTCCTTGCAGATAATAGTGTTATAACTGCAAGCAATAGAATTAAATATTTTGTTTTCATGATATCATTTTATTGATACTTTATATTTTATGCTAAGTATTGAACTACATCAAATGTTTATGGTGTAATTTTTTTTGCATCCGACATTTTTGACAATCTTCCATTAAGCATTAATACTGCTACGCGATACCAGTACGGCTGCCCTTTTACCACATTCCTGTCAACAAAAGAATTTGATTTCAAAGGACTAACAACAATGGGGGTAAAGGGGCCTGATGATTTATTGCTTTTGTAAACAATGAATCCCAATTGTGAGCCAGCATTAAATGAAGGAGTCCAACTTAATTCTATACTGCATGGATTAGTTTGTAAAACTGGATTATCCAATACAGGGGAATCCGGTATTTTTCTTGAAAAAGTAAAAGTACTAATGGCAACTGCCTTCTCGAGCTCGGTTTCATTCCCGTCATAATCAATGCCAACTACTTTGTACCAATAGGTAAGTTTAGGCTCAACCGTTTTATCTTCAAAATACCCCTGGCTCATCCAGGGCGTTGCCTGAACAGATATTCTATCGCAAGTTGCCATAGCCGGTGGGTGATAAGGAGAATACAAAACAGCCGGAAGCTCAGGTGGTAATTCTATTGTCATTCCGCCCACCCAGGAATAATCGTTTGTAGCAGGTTCCGTTAATGGATCTGTTCCTTTTGCTCTATATACGTGGTAGGCTCTGGTATCTTGCGTAGGTGGCCCCATCCACTCTATGGTTATCTGCTCGGCTTGGGCAAATAAGCCGGAAATCAGCGCAGGTTCAGGTGGCGTCAGGTCGCGTAATCTCTCGCATTGAATTTCGTTACGTTCTGCTAATGATGGAATCGGGAAAGATCCGCTCATATTATCCGATAAATCTTTTGCTTTTATCCAGTAAGCATAACATAACGGCGAACCTGCAGGAATATCATAGTCTTCAAAAAAATCGTTGCCTGCAGACATGGCTTTTTCAACAGAATCCTGAGTAATTTCTCCTAAGAATACAAAGGGCCCACTACACGGACAGGGCAACCTGTTATTATCATTGTAATAAGAAAGAGGTCTGTCTATTTCCTTATCTTCAACTCCTGAACCGGGTGGACTATAATCTAACCATGTATAACAGGTGTCCTTTTCTAAACACTCTACCCAGCTGCCTAAATGACAAAGACTGCGGTATATAACATAACTTGCCATGTCTGCTTCAGTATTTGGGTCCCATTTCACTGAAATGTGGTCTTCAAATCCTTTTGTAAGAATGTTTTTGGGGATACTTGGGGGAGTTATATCTTTAATAATTGCTGAAACTGCTGTTGACCAATTGCTGATATTTCCGGCATTATCAACAGAACGCAAACGATACCACCATGTTGTATTTCCAAAATCCGATCTCAGATTTGGATCTGTGTCAGTAAACTCTCTGGCTCTTACACCTTTAATGGTATTTACCTGCCCAAGGTAAACAGATGGTTCTGAATCCGGATTTTCAGCACTGGTAAATCGGTAAATTTTATACATCACAGAACTATCTGGCCTTTCCCAATGTCCGTTTATATTTTTTACTACCTGTGTCCAACGTACGTTAACTTGCCCTGCAATATTATCAGGTGTAGCTGAAAGGTCTATCGGCACCGAAGGGGGTGTTTTATCCAAAGGTATTACAGGACCTGCAACTGTTGATGTTTTTCCCGGCCTTTTAAAAAGATCAATAGCTTTTACCCGGTAGAAATAGTTTTTATCGTTTATTGGGCCGGAGATTGTTATGCCATTAACAACATGGCTTGAATCTCTCCCGCTTTTTATGCTGTAACGCTGATAATCGAGAAACCCATTTAAAGAAGGGACAATGGTGTCACCGTTTAACTGTTTATTTACCTGAACCGTGCTCCAGCTTTCGTTTACTCTTTTAAAAGGCCCGCTGATAGACAAAGCCCGTTCAACAATAAAGCCCGATGCACCGGGTACATTCTCCCATGTTACAAGAACTTCATCGTCACCACCCTCTGCATTCAGATTTATTGGTGCAGGAAGTTCTGTATAAACACCGGCAATAACTTTAAGGTCAGTTGCAATAATATCTACAACCTTATTGGCAGAATTGAGCCCGACTATTTTGTAATAATAAGTAGTTCCTGATTCAACCTCGTAGTCACGATATCCCCATCCAGCAGCTATAGCAACAGGCATTGATATTTTTGCAAGTGCCTGTAAGCGTTTATATTTTTCAGAACGAGGCGTAATGGTATTCAGTTGGCAAGGGTTAAACAATTTATTTGCATCAGATAATCCTTCTGCCACCAGTTTCCATGCCGTAGAATCCGGTAAAATTACAGGTGTCTTTGTAATTAACAGTGAATTTATCTTTTTGCAATCGCTTAGTACCTGTATTGGTGTTGTGTTCAAAGCAGATTCAGGATATGCATCATTTAGTTTATTTTTTCTGTAAATGGCATATTTAACTGTATTTTCTGAAGGGCTCCAATTTAATGCTACATGCAATCCTCTACCTGGATTGCTGCTTATGGCTGTTGCCTCCTGGGCATCTGAGCTAACTGCAAAAAAACACAGAAAACTGGTAATTATCAGTGATTTTATGATCATTCTCATGTTGATAAATTTAATGTGTAAACTATTTATTTATTCTATATAAAAACCTTCTGCCGAATTCAGGCCTATAGTTAAATCTACCGAGCCGCAGGCTACCCATAATACACAGGCTTCAAGCCCAACGGTGCCTTCGAAACCAATTGGTATTCCTACTAAAAGCTGACAATTAAAATAAGCTGCTGCAGATACCAGTCCACCAAGGATATCTCCATGAATACGACCGCCAAGATTTCCTACTACATATGGAACCGGAACGGCCATGTCAGTATTTAAAAAGGCTCCCAGTGCTGCATACAGATTATACCCTCCGGAAACTACATACAGGTTTATTCCATGCTCAACACTGACAAATCCATATACCCCGGTCAGGTGGTCCGGCATAGGTGTCATGTTAAGGTTATATCTCGGATCTGCTCCTGTTAATATCCAGGCGCGGCTCTTAGGTGCATTTTGGCCAACGTAAAAGCCTGCACCAATGCCATCACTTCCTCCAACACCCATAATATCAAGATTTACCATTCCCTGAAGCTCGTTGAAATCAGTACCTAAGTGCCAGTTGAGTTGTCCTTCGGCTTCCAACGAAGCTCCAACTAGTATTGCCCCTTCGGCAACTCTTATATTGCCTGCAACTTCTCCTTCTACAAAGTTATCCCCATGGTTTAGGGTCAATTGCATATGGCCATTTATTTTGGCATCAAGACTTGCCATAATAGACATGTATGCCTGTCCATCCAAAGTAAGCCTGGTCATTGAAGGAGTTATTTGCATCATGGCAATAAGTGAAGCTCCTGTACGGGCAGCTATACTTACATTGGCTGCATTTGTAACTTCGCCTCCCAAAACCATATTTTCAATTCCGTCTCCATTTATACATGCACACCCCCATATTCTGGTAATATTCGATACATTGGCAACCGGGCCGAGTGATATAGATCGCTGATCCATCATATTGGAACCAATCCGAATGCAGGTGCCCCGGCTGTTCATGTCTAGGGAGGATCCTAATTCGCCCCCCGAAAGATGTTTGCTTAACAAACTGGTGCCTTCCCCCAGAAAACCATCCTGGGTCATATCTGCATATTTTAGGTCAAAATCAAAAATAGCAGTTCCGTCCCTCCAGTTTCCGTGAACATTTAGATCAGAAGGCATAAAGCCGGTTAGGGTTTCATCACTAAGTTCAATAACACGCTTAAAATAAGGGTGAACCGATAAACTGGGATTATATATGTCTTTTATGTGAAGATAATTTCCTCCGAAGAATGGGAAAAAGGCAGTTCCTCCTACCCTGAGAAATCCTTTTTCGCCTGGAATATATTCTGATAATGCAACTGCATCATGAATATAGTTGAAATGATCAAATTGTTGCCCTGCTGAATTAAAATCGAAGAAAAGCCTGCCTAAAGAGCCGTCCGCAAGTATCTCACCCCAGGTAATCCAGAAAGGTTGTGCAAAATGCCTCTTTTCAGAAAGGCCGGCAGCAGTAAGTATAATCTGGCCGGTTTTTACAGATATGAGCCCTGCTGAACTAAATCCAGGTTTCGGAACAAGGCCCAAACCCCAATAGCCCAAAGAGTCGTTACTTTGCAACTGTAATTTACCTCCTGCATTGTTTGCAGTAGAAGTGAAAACCATATCTTTAAAAGATAAAGTGTTGCTTGTAGGATCAGGTAAGTCTACAAAAGCACGGTAATCACATTCTAATACAGCACTTTCTACACATTCGAGCAATATGCTGCCGATATTACTTTTCAACCTGTTTTTTACATCAAATGGACTATTCCCAACATATTGTGGATTTTTATAATCACCCAGTTTGTGGTTTGGTGATTCATCCAATATACCTGAGATGCGACAATTAACTCCTTCGCTTGCAACATTAATCCAATTGTTCTTGCCGCGGGGCATATAATAAATTTCGTTATCCATTGGATTAAGTTTGGGTTTATTCGGATCCCATGACGAGCCATTTGGTATGTCGGGTGTATTAATAACCAGCATTTCAATTCCCTCAAAAGTTGCGCCCTGCATGTTAAGGTTATCTATTAAAGTAGATGTTATTGCTCCTGAAGGAAAACTAAAGTTTTTTCCATTGGGTGTAGTTGGCATAAAAGGCAGACGGGGTGTAGCAGCAAAGAATAGCCTTACCTGACGTGTAAATCGGGATGCACCAAAGGATTTCCGATCACCACCACTTGCCTTAATTAAATCTCCCCAATACATACAAACATCGTGTTTTACTATAGCCATACCGACTACATCAAGTGACGGTTTAACCGTAAGTCTTAGATCACCAATCTCTATTGGGTTGTCAAGCGCGTCTCTTACTGCGGCATAAGGCAGAGAAGCAGTTCCACCCGTGATACTACCCCCTGTAATTGCACTGGAAGCAACATCTAAATGTGCTTTATTGAAATTAATTTTGTAATCATAAGGTTGTGTGGTAGTGTAACTGTATGGATTCATAAGGTTAAAGGTTGCAGACATACCGGAACTTTCCACAATACCATTTGCAAATTTATAGTGTGCCTGCAGATACCCGGTATTGGAAACTACCGTACCCGAAGGTGTGCCTGTTGATTCACCCTCAAGGAATACAACGCCTTTCCATGATGTTGGTTTTCCTACCGGTGAGTAGCTTTGTGAAGAACTAAAATCAACTACGAATCCTTTTCCCTCTATAGCCAAAGTGGAATTTCCAACTGCAAAAGTGCCATAATTATTTCCCGGAAATTCTTTATAAAACTCACAATTGGGTAACAGACGAAAATTCCCAAGACTCAGACTGCCTCTGGCACAGCTTCTACTCCGAATAAGTGTTGGAGGCAATATTAGTCTTGCATTGACAAGAGGATCTTCTTTAGGTGAAAATATCATGGAATAGATTTCCAATTGGAATCCGGGATAAATATTTAAAGAATAAGAATCTTTTAGTCTCAATATGCCTGCCTGTAACTTGTCACGATCAGATATAGCAACTCTTCTCCTCCTTAATTCTAACTCATCAACCGGCGATTCAGTAACGTCTGATATAATAGTTCCCGTCCCCGATTCCAACTGATCACGCGGGAAGTTAGCGATGCCTGATATAACAGTTCCCTCTTTTGCCCCTGCATTTGTTACCTTGACAGAAAGATTTGTAAACCTGACCGGAATGCCACTTTCCTTTTTCCTTATTTCTACTTCTCTGATATAATCAGCTAATGGCACTGTTTTTTCTTCAACATGTGGCATCATTACTTCAACTTCACTCCCGGTTCTAGCCTCGATACCCAACGCTTTCGCATCACGAATACTGATTTCTTTTTCGTTTGTACTGCTACCTTCTACTACGATGTATTTAACAGGTTTAATAGTTGCATCCTTCCATATATTTAAGATAGAAAAATCAAACATACCACCAGAACAATTCAATTTAATCCATCCTGTTCCATTTAGCTTCTTATAAGTTTTAAGTCGACTATTCCAGGTCCCTCCTTTATCATAAGCTTCAACAACTATAGTGTAGTTGCCAATAGACAAATAATCAGGATATGCTTTTTGTATTTGTAAGGGAGGTATTCTTTCAATATTTTCTGCTGGAACCCTATTTCTAATCCCAGGTTCAACCCGTTCAAACAATGCTGTATCTTTTTTCTGAATGATGGGTTGATTGGGGATGGCTATCTTATTATTAGCTTTTATAATTTTGGAGCGTTTAATCTTAGCAGTATCAGGAATCTGTGCTGTGGTTATAGATGTTGCAAACAGCAGAATAAAAAAAGTTAATATGATTTTTTTTAGCTGTTTCATTATGGAATAATTTTGCCTGAGTTGCATAATTAAGACTTATTAATAGTTAAAAGTTCGGTTTGTATAAAAAGATAGAATGATTTTAAAATTATTGAATCTGTGTCATTCCTTTAAAATGAATTTTTGTAAATAGTATTTGAACTATTCTTTCTGATACGTATTATTGAATAGTACTGCGAGCAACTTTTCTTTTGCTTTTAATGGGTAATTAACATGCTTTTTAAGGATCCATAACTTTAATTTTAATTAGTATTAGCGACAAATTCACTTAAGTATTTGTTTATTAGGTAGTTGTTGGTTGGGGGCTTGCTCATTAGGGGCTTGTTTTGTTAGTTAATTTACAAAATTGCTCAGAGAAAGTCAATTTTTATATTTCTTATTTTATAAATTTATAATATATGGTCGGGCTGAAATATGCATGTTTTGTGGCCCGGGACAGGAGTATTACATGCTTTTTTATTAGTCTAAAATCGAGTAATTTTTATTAAAACTATAAGACACTATACTATATTAAGAGTAAAAAACGGGGTTATGCAAAGGCTTATGGCATTTTTTTGTTATTTCGCAATAGTAATTACCCATAAAATATGGACGAGAAAAGGAAAGAATCACGATACCGGCGAATTCATCAGCTATTGAGTGAACTGCTAACTAAAAGCGACAATACCACAGCCCGCATGGCAACTGTTGTAGCTATGCTTCATCATAAAATCGACTATTTTTTCTGGACAGGTTTTTATCTTTTAACCGATGGTGACCTTACGGTTAATGTCTATCAGGGGCCTTTAGCATGTCAACAGCTTAAAAAAGATACGGGTGTTTGCTGGGCAGCCATTAATATAGAAAAGACACTAATTGTTCCTGATGTAAAGTTATTTACCGGGCATATTGCATGTGACTCAAGATCCAATTCTGAAATAGCTGTTCCTTTTTGTAATTCTGATGGTGAGATTATTGGTGTTTTTGATGTGGATAGCCGGGAGAAAGGCTCATTTACTGATACCGACACCCTTTGGCTCGAAAAAATTTTGAAACTGATTTGGATATAGTAGTTTGAATATACTTTTGAAAAATCAATTATGTCTTGTTTTAAAAACTATTCCTTTATAGCGCCAGTACCTTTAATAAGTGGTTTTAGCGGAATAGAAGGACTTGAAATAAAAGGACCCAGGCACAACTTTTCCCATATGGAATCTATTTTTGCAATGGTAGTATCGTCCATTGTAACTATGTTTGGCCATTCGCGGGCAAATTTATCATGTTCAGCAGTTTTAAAGGTAGCATCTACTGCAACAAATACCTGCCCTTTTTTGTGCTCTTTCAATGTAATATCTCTGGCTGGGTCAAGGTTGCCGCCCAGTAACCACATTAAAATAAAATGGGCATCAAGCGAAACACCGTCATTGAAATAAATCACAAGTTTAAAGTTTTCAATACCTTGCAAACCCAATAGCTGGTGTATTAGCTTTTCTTTTGAAAACAGGCTATTTTTAGCAACTTTGAGTAATAAAACCGGAAGAGAAAGTGTTTCTCTTAAGTCTCTATATTCTTTAATTTCAGGTATTTTAGATAGCGTGTTTGGGTTGAATGTTGAGGTAGTAGCTACAGGTTGCTGAATATCTATTTCTTCAGGAAGCGCTGTAGTTAAATCAATTCCTACTTTTGAGCCGAAGGCAAATTTTTGTGACGAATGGTCGAGTATATCCAATGGCCCTTTGGAAAAATGCAGGCTATATTGAGGAGAAAATTTTTCTGTAAAAGCTTTTAACAGTGCTGTGGAATCTTGTATGTCAACTGAGGCATCAGTAACAATTAAAACTTTGTTAAACATCATCTGTCCGGCTCCCCAGAGCGAGCTCATCACTTTTATTGCCTGTCCGGGGTAGCTTTTTCCAATTTTTACAACTGCGAAGTTATGTGCTGTCCCTGCAACAGGTAGCGACATATCCTTTAGCTCTGGAACCATAGCCATTCTCATGGGCGATAGGAAAATGCGTTCGGTTGCAAGGCCTATGTATGCATCTTCCATAGGTGGAACACCAACAATTGTTGCAGGATATACCGCATCTTTTCGATGGGTGATAGCAGTAATATGAAATCGTGGATACCAGTCTGCCAGCGAATAGAATCCGGTGTGGTCGCCAAATGGTCCTTCCCAAATGAAATCTTCAGAAGGATCAACGTACCCTTCAATAACAAAATCTGCATCTTCGGGTACAAAAAGATCGTTGGTGAGGCATTTAACCAGTTTTACCCGCTTTTTTCTGAGAAAACCTGCCAAAAGGTACTCATCCATGTTTTCAGGCATAGGAGCAGTGGCCGCATAGGTATAAACAGGATCGCCACCCAATGCTACGCTTATCGGCATCCGTTGTTTTAAGCGTTTATACTTTTCGAAATGGTTGGCTCCTGTTTTATGCCGGTGCCAGTGCATTCCGGTCATATTTTTTTCGAAAACCTGCATGCGGTACATGCCTACATTGGAAGCACCCGTCTCAGGATCAACCGTGTGTACACCGGGTAAGGTTACAAACGGGCCTTCGTCTGCAGGCCAACAAGTTAATACCGGCAACCGGGTAATATCCGGTTTGTCCATCACTACTTGCTGACAGGTACCCTTACCGTTTATTTTTTTAGGCATCCATTGTGAAACTTCTTTCAGCCGTGGCAGTATTTTTAATTTGTCCCATAAATTTTCTTTGGGTTGCATCACTTGTTTAAAAAGTGAATCAATTTCCGTTTCGAGATCAAAAACAGACGCACGACCAAGAGCAATTGCAATCCTTTTTTCAGAGCCTAAGGCATTGATTAATAAAGGAAAGTCGGTTCCTGTTTTTTCAAAGTAAAGAGCTTTTCCTCCATCCGGTTGTTTCGAAAAACGGTCGGCTATTTCTGTTATTTCCAGCTTAGGGTTAACAAAATCAGAAATCCTGATTAATTCATTTTGTTTTTCCAATTGCTGAACAAAACTTAAAAGTCCCGAGAAATTCATGCTAAATTATTTTCAACAAAATTAAAAAATCTGTTTTTAACATGAAATTTCAAATTGTAACATTTATCTTTGGTGTTTTTAAAATTTGAAATTCTAAACGAAGTAAAAATGACAAATCAAAACAACAACGCCATTAAGTTTTATAGCGGTGAAAGTATTCCTGTTGAATTACATAAAGTTCGTATAGTGCAAAAATTGTATCTGAAGCCGATAGATGAGCGATTTAAGGCCATCGAAGAAGCAGGATACAATACATTTTTGTTAAACACAAAAGATATTTTTCTCGATCAGTTAACCGATTCCGGCACCAATGCGATGAGTGACAACCAGGTTGCTTCTATGCTTCAGGCAGACGATGCTTATGCAGGGTCACAGAGTTTTTATCGTATGGAAGCAGCTGCACGCGATGTTTTTGGTAAACACTATGTTTTGCCGGTGCATCAGGGACGAGCTGCTGAGAACATTATTTCGCAGGTTTTTATAAAAAAGGGGCAGGTTATTCCTATGAACTACCACTTTACCACCACAAAAGAACATATGGAATTGAACGGGGGTAAGGTACTTGAAATTTATACCGATGAAGCCCTTAAAATTCATAGTAATAATCCTTTTAAAGGAAATATCGATATTGAAAAACTAAATGCTGTTTTTGAGAAATATGGTAGCGAAAATGTAGCATTTGTGCGCATGGAAGCATCAACTAACCTGATAGGTGGCCAACCTTTTTCAATGCAAAATATGCGTGATGTCCGCGCAGTTTGTGATAAATATAATGCTATTTTGGTTTTAGATGCCAGCCTTATTGGTGAAAACGCTTATATGATCAAACAACGTGAAGAGGAATTTAAAAATGCCAAGATTAAGGATATCCTGACTGAAATGTGCAGTTATGCTGAGTTGGTTTATTTTTCGAGTCGCAAGGTAAGTTCTACCCGTGGAGGTGGAATTCTTACTAATGATGAGAGCATGTATATGAAAATGAGGGATCTGCTTGTTTTGTTTGAAGGATTTCTTACTTACGGAGGTATGTCGGTTCGCGAGATAGAAGCCATGGCAGTTGGGCTGCGTGAAACCTGCGATGAAACAATTATCAATCAATCGCCTTCGTTTATTGAATATGCCGTTAATACGCTTGATAAAGCAGGAATTCCGGTGATTACGCCGGCAGGAGCGCTCGGATGCCACATAGATGCAAAAGGATTTTTGCCACATGTGCCACAATCACAATATTCGGCAGGGGCACTGGCATCGGCACTTTATATTGTTTCCGGGTGCCGCGGTATGGAACGCGGGACAATATCAAGTATTCGCGATGAAAATGGCAATGATATTCTTGCAGATGTGGAATTGTTAAGGCTTGCATTCCCTAGAAGGGTATTTACGCTATCGCAAACCATGTTTGTGACAGACCGCGTAAAATGGCTATATGACAACCGTGAATTGGTAGGCGGACTGGAGTGGGTTAACGAACCGCCATTGCTTCGCTTTTTTATGGGTACACTGAAGCCAATTGGAGATTGGCCACAAAAACTAATAGCTAAGTTTAAAGCTGATTTTGGAGAATCGCTGTAAGATATTTACTGCAGATAGTTGCAGTAATTTGTATGCAAAAAAAGAGACTTTTTGTCTCTTTTTTTCTTTTATAATTTTTACCTTTTAAGTAGTTTATGAAACTGTTTTATGATTGTTTTAACCTGATTTTAAATGAGTAACTATGGTTGATTGGAATAAAGTAAGGGAAGAATTCCCGGTTTGTAAAAAATATATTTACCTTAATCCTGCCGGTGGGTCACCTGTTTCGCAGAGTGCTGCAAATGAAGGCAAACGTTTTTACGATGAGATGCTTGAATTTGGTGATACCTACTGGGATAAATGGCTGGAAAGAACAGAAAGTGTTCGTTCTTCACTGGCCGAATTTATCGGCGCCGGCAGAGAAGAGATAGGTTTTACAACGAATACTTCCCATGGGATGAATGTAGTGGCGCAGTTTCTGAAGAATAGTGGGCCTGTTTTAACCATGCGCGATGAATTTCCTTCTACAACGTTTCCCTGGCTCAACCAGAAAGCGGAGATAACATTTGTGGAGCCGGTAAACCACGCTTATCCAATTGAAAAAATAGAAAAGGCAATTACTCCCGATACTAAAATATTGGTGTCAAGTTATGTTCAGTATAATACAGGATTTCGCCAGGATTTGAAAGCACTTGGTGAGTTTTGTAGAAACAACAACCTTGTGTTTGTTGTTAATGCCACCCAGGCTCTGGGAATTTTTCCGGTAGATGTTGAAGCATGTAATATTGATTTTTTGGTTTTTACAGGACTTAAATGGGCTACTGCCGGATATGGGATTGGTGGCCTGTATGTAAACAAAAAATGGCTTAACCCCGATAATTTTCCTTTTGTTGGCTGGCGTAGTGTAAAAGAACCGGCAAAAATGGAAAATACCGACCTCGATTTAAAAACCGAAGCATCGGTGATAGAATCCGGATGCCCCCACTTTCCCAATATTTTTGCACTTGGTGGCGCTTTGGACCTTTTTAAACGAATAGGAAAAGAGAACATAGAAAAACGTGTTATTTATCTTAACCGTTTTCTGGAAGAACAATTAAAGAAAATAGGTATTGACGTAATCTCCCAGCAGGAAGATAAACATCGCTCAGGAATATTGATTGCCAGAATTTCAAATGCCAAAGAGTTGGTTAGTATGCTTTTAGATAGAAATATTATTGTGTCGGCAAGGGGTGAAGGTATGCGTATTTCAACAAGTATTTTTAACAACGAAGAAGATATTTTAGCCTTTATTAAAGCTTTGCGTTCGATCAATTTAAAATAAAATTAATGAGTTGTCACCCTGAATTTGAACTGTGTGGTCGATAAGAAAATTGTTCGATACCGAAAAAATACTAAGTGCGGTTAAGTTTGCCGGTTTAATGGTAGTTGGTTTTTGGTTTGAATGTATTTAATGATAAAACTATCGGGTTGCGAATAAAAAAAAGGTGTCCAGACGGACACCTTCTGCACAATTGGCCAACTAATTATTCCTTGTTTTCATGGCCGGCTATTATGCCTTCATATTCAAATGTTTCTCCATCGTAATCATTACAGGTGACTTTGAATTTAACTGAATCAAGACCGGGTGTTCGAATTGAGTCGAGGTGAAAAGAAACATAAGCTGAATAATAAATTCTTTCGGAATCGTTATTAGCGTTGTGTTTTAACTCTAATTCCACCGGCTGGTTTCTGACAGTCATAAGCATGTTACGATGTTTTACAAGATTTATGAAGTGTGTTTTGTTTTCGCCCCAATATTTTATTTTAAAATTCAACATATCATTAGCAACCCAAACTTCTTTCACATCAATAGGGTCGTCACCTATGCTGTCTTTGTTTTCTGTGGTAAGGTCAATAATCTGTTTTAAGAGTATTTCTTTAACAGAATTAATACGAACCAAATAAGCAACTACTTTTCCGTCTTCAATAAGGTCTTCTGAAAGAATGGTATAATTTACCAATAATCTGTCGCCGGCTTTTAATCCATCGCGGGAGTTAACATACCAGTATCCAGAATTTCCATAAGAAACAGGCTTCAAGAGGTCGCCATTGTCTAAAACAATCCAGTTATGATCGGTATCCTGTAACACCCCAAATCCAATCCATTGGTTATTTAAAGAATAACCGTCATCATCCATACATGAAGTAAAAAACAGCATGCTTCCCACAAAAAAAACCAATATAAACTTTTTCATTTTATCTAACGATTTAATATGTTTTACAACAATAAGATTGAATAGCGTGCTTATAGGTTGCGTTGAAATAAAAATTTTTCTGACATTTTTTCTTTATCGTCTTAAGATGTACCCCGCATATTTTGTTTGGCATAAAAATTGATATGTCGACATATATAAATATTTATATGTTTGCAGAGATGGAGCAAGTTTTAAATTTAAAAACACTTAAGTCAACAATCTCAACCAATAACGATGTTTGGTTGTTGTTGTATAAAAAAGGTTCTGAGCAAAGTGATTGTGCATATCAAAACTTTTTCGAATCTGAAAAAAAAATAAAAAAAGGTATTCTTTTAGCTGCTGATGTTAATAAAGTTCGCGATATTCACCCCGAATTTGGAGTTGCCAGTGTTCCCACGTTGCTTTATTTCGAGAATGGTGTATTGAAAAATATGGTGAAAGGTTGCCATAACCCGGATCAGTTTAATGCTATTTTTGAAAAATCGGCATTTGTTGTTCAAGCAACCGGAGAGCAAAAAGCTCAGAGGAATGTGGTGGTTTATACAACACCTACTTGTACGTGGTGTACAACCGTTAAAAGGCATTTGCAGGAACATGGTGTGAAATACCGCGAAGTGGACGTTGCTTCTAACCAGAAAGCGGCAGAAGAAATGGTACGTAAAAGCGGGCAACAGGGTGTTCCGCAAACCGAAATCAACGGACAGGTTGTTGTTGGTTTCGATAAAAACAGAATTAATAGTTTATTGGGAATATAAATTTTTTATAAAAAGAATAGTTATGATAAGATTAGTTTTTATACTGGCCTTTGCAATAATGTCGTTGCAAAGTTGCAATGGGAGTCAGGCAAAAAATCCGGGTAGTAATAATGGAAAGGCAACAGATCCGGTTGTTTCTGCTGCTAACGCCAACGAGGGTGAAGCCATAAATTTAACCAAACAAAAGTTTTTGGCTGAAGTATGGGATTATGAAAGTTCACCTAAAGAGTGGAAGTATAAAGGAAGTCAACCGGCAATCATTGATTTTTATGCCAATTGGTGTGGTCCATGCAAAATTGCATCACCCATATTGGATGAAATAGCAAGCGAGTATGCAGGCAAGGTGACTGTTTATAAAGTTAATACAGAGGTAGAACGTGAACTTGCATCAGTTTTTGGCGTTAAGGGTATTCCGGCATTTCTTTACATCCCTATGAGTGGAAAACCAACAATGACATCGGGTATTGCTCGCTCCAAAGACGATACAAAAAAAATGTTTCAACAAAATATAGAAAAACTGTTGCTTTCGAAAACTAAATAGGAAAGTAATTGCCGGTAAACGGCGTACTTAATACTAAATGTTTAATTAAAGAATAGTGAAAATGAAAGAATTACAGCCTATTAACCAAAATGTTCTGCTGGAATTATCGGAAGACAATTTGGAACAAAAAACCGCTTCAGGGATTATTATCCCCGATTCTGCAAAAGAGAAACAACAGGTTGCTAAAGTAGTAGCCATTAGTAATATCGAAAATGCAGAAATAGCGCCCGGAGATGAGGTACTCTACAAGCAATTTGCAGGAACCGAGATAGATTTCAATGGGAAGAAATACTTGTTGTTGCCTTATGCGGAAATCCTGTCGAAAGTAGTTAAAACCGAGTCGATTTAAGCTGGATTCAGAATTTTTACCTGTTCTGTCAAAACATTTAAAATCGATAACTGAAAGCCGGAGTCATCCGGCTTTTTTTATGGCTGTTTGTGTTTGCTTTATTTATTATGGATATCTAGAAATATGGGTTATACCATAATTATATGCTGAATTACTTAGTGAAAATGCATCTTTTTACCTTCTACTTAAAAATAAGAATTACATATAGCCCTGCTATTACTAACTTTTCTTTTTTGTATAAAGTAAAAAATCATCGTTTTTCTTTTGGAGCGATTTAAGACACAAAATTGTATAATTCTTCACCTGTGAGGGTACGCTGCTCGCCGCTTTCCATATTTTTAACAGTGAACCTTCCTTCGGCCATTTCAGTAGTTCCCGCTAAAATAACAAATGGTATTTTCTTTTTATTGGCATAGCTTAATTGCTTTTTCATTTTTGCATTTTCAGGAAATATTTCCACATTAAGCCCTTGCATGCGCAAACGAAATACCCAGGGCAGGCAATAGGCTTCTTCTTTTTCGCCGAAGTTAACAAACAATACATGCGTAGTTTCAACTACATTATCCGGGAAAAGCGAAAGTTGTTCCATAACATCGTAAATCCTTTCCGCGCCGAATGATACTCCAACCCCTGATACGCCAGGTAATCCGAAAATCCCTGTCAGATCGTCATATCTTCCTCCGCCACAGATGCTGCCAATGTTTATTTCTTTTGCTTTTACCTCGAAAATAGCGCCTGTGTAGTAGTTTAAACCGCGGGCAAGCGTGAGGTCAAGTTCAACTTCGGTATTTAGTTCAAAATTCTCAATGTAACTAAAAAGCACTCGCATTTCGGCAATTCCCTTTGCACCGCTTTCAGTGTTGCCTATTACGCTTTCAATTTGGTTAAGTTTTTCTTTGGTATTACCCTGTAGCTTTAATATGGGTTGTAATTTATCAATTGCTGCTTTCGAGATCCCTTTTTCAAGCATTTCAGCATTAACTTTTTCCAAACCAATTTTATCGAGTTTATCAATGGCTACGGTAATTTCAGTTATGCGCTCTTTTTCACCAATGGTTTCAGCAATCCCAGCTAATATTTTTCTATTGTTTATCTTTATTATTGTTTTGATATTCAATATTTTAAATACGTCGTTGATGATGCACACAAATTCTGCTTCGTTGAGCAGGCTGTTACTTCCAATTACGTCAACATCGCACTGGTAGAATTCGCGGTAACGCCCTTTTTGGGGGCGGTCGGCACGCCAAACGGGTTGTATTTGGTAACGTTTAAACGGAAAGGAAATGTCGTTTTGATGTTGTACTACATAACGGGCAAAAGGTACGGTAAGGTCATACCGAAGCCCCTTTTCAGCTATCTCCAAAGCGATTTTGTTTGTATCTTTTGCCTCTATAGCATGATCGGAAACCTTTGAAATGAAATCGCCGGAGTTAAGAATTTTAAACAGAAGTTTGTCGCCTTCATCGCCATATTTTCCCAACAGTGTGGTTAGGTTTTCCATGGCTGGCGTTTCGATGGGCTGAAATCCGTACGACGTAAAAACTTTTTTTATGGTATCGAAAATATAGTTTCTCCTGGCCATTTCACCGGGCGAAAAATCACGTGTTCCTTTTGGTATCGAAGGTTTTTTTGCCATAATCTCTTGTTTGGCACCAAAAATACAGAAAATTAACTGTGTGTTAAAACGCAGGGAAATAAGAAATGGAAAAATGCGGGTTAAATATTATTTGAGGAGTAATATGTTATAACTATTTTTTTGTTCCCAATAATACAAAAGCCAGATTTTGAGTATCTTCACAAAAAAAAATGACAACTACGCATAGCACAACATTGTAGTGCATTTAAAAGGACTAGGTAAGTATAAGAAAAACATACACTTAATTAACAGAATGTAACTATTATTTTATAAACATTAAAATTTAGATTAAAATGAAAAATTAAGAAAACTAAGTTTAAAGAAGATGGAGAGTGAGTTACCATGCAGTTGTTATTACCGGTACAAATTCAAATGGAGACTTTACTTTCTATGACCCTCAAAATGGTTTAGAAGGAATCATACTTGCCTCTAAAGCAGACAAGCTTACATATGGAGGTTATTAATACAAAAAATACACGAGAATATGAAAAAAATACTATTAATGTTCCCTTTGTTTTTGTTTTTGGGGATTTCAAAGCTGATAGCTCAAACATCTCTAGAGTTAGGAATGGATGGATTTAATATAGATATCAATCTACCATCATTTCTGAATGCTTCAGAGAATATCGAAAGAATTTATGTTGCTGAAATAACCGATAAAAATCCTGTTCCTGAAATTGCACAACAGTTTGGTTCAAAAATTACGTTTGGAGAAACTTATTTCAATGTATTCTTTGGCACTGTTAATGCTATTCTTACATACAAAAATGATGAATGTGTTGTTTTTGTGTATACATCATCACCTTTTAAAGGAAGCAATAATTATGGACAAATAGTTCAGGATAGTGCCAAACTGTTCACTTTTAAAAATATTCCCTTTGCAAGAATAAAGCACGATTTTAAGTACGGCCTACCCAATAACTATCCATCTGAGTTGGAGGCTGATGAATTGTATTCAATGCTTACTCATCACTCCTATGACAGGGCAAAAAAAATGTTTAACGCAAACGTTTTGGTAAGTTACCCTCTAAACTTTCGTGGAAATATTTATAAAAACAAATATACAAGAGGAAGAGCTGTTGTTGCTGGGAAAGATTATCGTGTTTTTTACCTTTACTTTATAATGACCGATAAGAGTGTCCTTGAATTTGAAAAGTATTTAAATGACTTTGAGAGAGTGTTTTATTTTAGAGATTAACAGTTTTAAAACCAAAACAAAAATAACTAAATTTGAAATCTAAGGAAGAATATTTAGTACAACTTGAAAATCGCCTTTGGGATAAATTGACCGTGAATTACTAAGGGCTGAATAAGAATTTAAATTACAGTTTTTCTTTAATATCTATCTTTATTCTTTTTAAATTTAATCTTTTAAACGAAACTTCTATTCTTGGTAATAAGATTAGGCACTTTCAGGAGTAAGGATTTTTAAGATTCGTAATATTGCAGGGTGGTAATTTTTGCAACAAATACCACCTTCTTTTTTTGTTTTTGCAGAGGGTCGTTCAAGTATATTTTTATTTCAGGCGATTTTTAACGGTAAAAAATTGCTTTTAGTCCTAAAATTTCACGCTTGGGCATACCAATCCCATCTATCTAAGTTTTATTTACTGTTTTTATTGCTGTGCTAAGCTTAAGCTGCCTGTTTCTGCTGTTCGGCCCGGGTACCTTCATTAAATGTTTCGAAGCTTAGTTTTTGGATGAAACTGATCCCGTCGATTTGTACTTTGTTCACCTTGGCACCATATTCTACTTTCTT